>ERZ772872.2-NODE-2-length-251803-cov-16.535404_pt1 | contig 251803 bp, 269 predicted proteins | sample MGYA00512132_ERZ772872 | MGnify/ENA primary metagenome ERZ772872 (study PRJEB29015, sample SAMEA2737724) | human gut metagenome | biome: human gut; feature: human-associated habitat; material: faeces | place: China | collected 2012 ...
TTGCCCCGCAAGCCCCGTCTATAACCGGCGAACCGGTTTAGGCGGGGTTGTTGACATTGCATTTCTTGGTGTATTTACATCATCGCAAGGCAGGGACTTGGGATTACCCTATACGTGCTATCTCAAGACTTCTACATACTTGCAGGTTTTGAGAGACTAAATCACTAACGCGATGAAGCGTGTACTATCTGTTTCCACACGCCAATCCGACAAGATGCGTTCTGCAAGCGCTTTATCTACATCTTTCACTAAGCCTTCAAACAGTGGGACAACATATAACGTATAGTTCTCCGCAATGGCAATTTGCTGCGTAGCAGGGTCTTTAGCCGTTGCAATGAGTTCTTTAAGTTTTATAGGTTTCATTAGTTCACCTTCTTTATCTTTTATTGTAGTGGTATCGCACATTTTGGCAAAGGTGTTATAATACACAGATGTTATTCTTTAAAAAAGAAAACTCGTAGCAAGAAGACTTGTTGCTTCTATACTACGAGTTGGTTATTACTTACATGATTTGATATGCGGAATCAGCAAAGAATGCCAACATCCTCAGGAGGGCAACCGTTATCAGTCGGCGCAGAAAGAACAGGACCATGCCACCAGTCATCCTCACTATTACCGCCAGAGTTATCAGTGCCCCCGCTGGGTTGAGAGTCTTGCGCGGGCTGTTCCGGCTGAGGGTCAGGCTGTGCCGGTGCCGGGGCAGCAGGCTCCGGATTGCTGGGCTGTACCGGCGTAGTGGGTGCAGACGGTGCGACGGGTGCCGGGGCAGAACTACCCGTACTGGAGGAGGTATTACCCTTGTTGGAACTCTTGCTGGTGTTCTGCACAATCTTCTTGGCCTGGACGGTCAGCTTGTAGGTCGCATTCTTTTCACCCGCAGCAGCAGTGATGGTTGCCTCACCGGCCGCAATTGCAGTGACTTTACCGTTCTCATCGACTGTAGCGACCTTCTCGTTGCTGGACGACCACTCGATGGTAGTTTCGGCGGCAACCTCTTCGGGAGCAACCGTCGCCTTAATGGTGTGAGAGTTACCGACCGTCAACTTGCCTTCGTTGGAATCGAGCGTGATGCTTTCAACCTCATAGAATGCTTTCACATGAGTCGTCTTCTCGGTGACCTTTTCGCCATCCTGCATGAGGGTCGTGGTGATGTCGCATTCACCAGGCTGCAAGACCTGAACCCTGCCGTCTTTATCGACGGTGGCCACCGCCTCATCAGTAGAAGCGTAACTTACCTTCACATCGGTGGCATCAGCCGGGCTTACAGTTGCCTCGACAGTGGTTTCGTTTCCATCGTTGAGCTTGACGTCAAGGTTGTCGGGAACGGTGATGTCTTTCGCGGCCACTTTAACCGTAACCTTGCAGACAGCACTCATCTCAGAATCCGTGACACTTGCAGTGATGTCAGCTTCACCTGCAGAGACAGCAACCACCATGCCAGTCGCATCAACCGTTGCAACACTCTCATCGGAGGAGGTCCACTCAATGGTGAGCTTTTCGGCAGCTTTGGCCACCTTTTCGTCGGTTTCGGCGCTTTCACCGGTAGCTGCGGTCTCAGGAGTCACGGCAGGAGCTTCGTCAGTACCGTACACAACAGGCAGGGTAATACTTTCACCCTTCTCCATCGTTGCACGCTCCGGAACCGCGATGTTCGTGATTTTCACGCCGCATCCTACCAGGCTGAGCGCCATCGCAGCGGCTGCTACCACTGCTAAAATGATAGTCTTACGTTTCATATTCAATTCTCCTTTACATCCCGGCGTCTAGTGCCGGGGCCACATAAACTAATAGGTTCGACGTCAGCCCTACGCAGCTTTGGATTTCGTCATCGACGAGGCTGTGGACTCTTTTGCCGCCTATCCTTCTGTACAATTGCATAATACCATCTATGTGGTAATCACACAATACGAACCCCGAAAAGTTCACAGATTGTTAATGCGGTCTATCGAATACCTTTATTTTACCGACAGTGTTTTGAATTGTCAATTTCATGATTAACAAAAAGCAACAAATACTTTTATTGATTATGACGAAATAAAACAACGTCCGATATAATACCAAAGGTTCATAGAGGGACGGTTCTTCATGCAAAAAAGAAAGCGTACAGACCGGTATAGCCTATACGCTGTTATAATGATAGAAATGTAATTGTATCAGATTATTTCCGTCCTGCCTTACGAACAGGGTGCATCACTCGCATTTCAAACTTTCAAGGAAAGAAATTGCTTCTTGTACAGTAGAAAACGTTCTGCAATTCTTACACAGCCAGAGATTGCGCTCGTCTGTATCCTCCAGACCGGGCATTCCTTCTTTTAAGAGATTCTGCAGTATGATTCCCGCATTCTTCACTGCCGTGGGATAATGTTGGGCGATGCGTGCCGTAGCGATATAGTTCCCCTTCTTGTAAGTAGGTTCTTCTTTTATGACTTGTCGCAGCATTTGTTCTTTTTCTGGAACGGTCAACACCGGAGGGGCAAACAACCTGTAATGAAGCATCAACCAATACTCGATGCATCCAGTTGTCATTAGCAGACGAACTCTAATCTGTGGCTTTTTCCGAAGACGTCGCAAACGCTTGATGATTTCCAGTCGTTTGCTCCAGTTATCTATGTCTTTTTCTTCTATATCAAAGAAAAACCATATCTCATCGATTACATCCGCATAGTCACGGTACTTTGGGTCCTTTTTGAAGCGGCTATCCGCATCGTCAAACAAGCCAGTTGATGACGGTCGCTTAAATACAGCTACATCCTGAAATTTGCTTTTCAGAAAATCAGTGTATGCCTGTTCACTTTCTCCTTCGCAAAAGACACAGATACTGACTTTGGACTTCTTTAGCTTGCGAGCCATCATTCAACCTCCTCAATTTCGACATTGGGAGTCGCGCCATATTTTCCGAGGAGATAGCCCTTGCGGACATTTTCGGTCGTACGAGTGGAAAAATCGCTGATACTGTAGAGTTCTGAAGCACCATCTTTTTTATCCTTGTCCACAAAATACAACTGGTCCTTACGAAGCAGCTCCATACTCAACAGGTCGGTGTTGTGTGTCGTAAAGACAATTTGTGCCCCATTAGGGTTTGTCTTTTTGCTCTGGAATTTGGCAACAATAAACTCTACCAGAGCAGGGTGCAGTTCTTTTTCGATTTCATCTACCAGCAAAAGGCCGCCCTTTGACAGCACGGACTCAATTACAGGAGCAATGGCCATCAGTTTTCTTGTGCCATCAGACTCGTCTGCCAGCTCCATCGAAAACATATGGCTTGTTCCGTCTTTGTTTTGACCTTGATGCATGGATGTTGCGTTAACCTGCCCCATCTTGAGGTGAGTTTCCGAATTGTTAGAGGTTTCCGAAAGCACATGCATGAACTGCACAAGTGCAGCCTTAACTTCTTCGGGAATGTTTGCAGGCAAATCAGCTTCTTCATTGATTTCCTTGCTGTTGATTTCGAATTTCATATCTTCGATACCAACATCTGCAGCCTTCGCATAATCGGAAATCGCTTTCAGCATATTAGAGTCGTTCGAATATTCGAGCAGCTGCCGGGGAATATCCGAATAATCTCTTGAAAAATAGATTTTCTCCCGGAACCAAGTCATAGCTTTGGAGCAGGCAACGTCGTTCATGGTACATGCTACAGAAAAAAACAGTTGATTTTCGGCAACAACCTGACTAATCAGATTTCTACGAGCCTTCTCTTCGGTAAAGGTGAATTCCTGTCCTTCTCTAGCAAAAACCAGTGCCTTCTGCCCTTTCGGTGCATGATACAACGACTCAGCATATATCTTTTCTTTTGTGGCAGAAAAGGCATACCAATACCTGATTCCATCCAAGGTATATACAAACGAAAACTCTGTCGGCTCAGATGCCGAGTAGTCATTCAATGCAAACGGAACAACGGGGATAGCTGCTTTCTCATGCTGTGTCTTTTGTGCGTTTCTGATGAACTGAACCGCAAGCCAAAAAGCTCGGATAACATTGCTCTTACCGCCGCCGTTCTTCCCATATATGGCAGCACCCGGCAGAATTCGCATCCCGCCATATGGGATAAGCACACTTTTCAACGTACTTGCTCCCGTAGCTTCCATCGAAAGAGTCGCTTCGTCTCGAAAAGACCGATAATTTTTCACAGTAAACTCAATCAGCACAATACCACTCCCCTCCTTCTAATAGTATACCCTGCGAATTAAAGAAATTCAATCGAATTTATCAATGTTTTTGCTTTTATGCTATCAATTTAATGCTTTTGACTGAATCCTTGATGTGATATTCGGAAATTTGAGCAAATGCAGCACACCCATGTCAGAAGGATTTCGCTAAAATAAAAAAGGGAGTCGTGCCCCCTTTTTCTTTGTTTACGCCTTACCTATTCTCTTTTCCTTCACACAATTCTAGCGCATGACTCACATCAGTGTTAAGCAGCTCAGCAGCTTTAGAGATACCAATGAGATTGTCGGTATATGCCCTGCACACCAGTTGCAGTATTCTCACAGGCATTTCATCCTTCTTATATACGTCTGGCGGATATAGCTTCCCGCTCTGGATATGGCTGTAGGTCTCGCGGGTGATGATGCCTTCTTCCTTTGTACGCAGCACCACACACTGCCCGGGCACGCCGTATTTGTCCCCCACGAGCTCTATTTCTTTTGGGCTGATATTTGGCCGCTTCTCTCCAATTTCTCGTATGAGGTCAGGACCCGGAAGCAGAAAAAGTCTCGCCGCGTTACTGATTTGCCGCTCACTCACGTTAGAGAAGAGTAAGCACGCTAATTCTCTCGCAATGGTCAAGCGCAGGCAGCCATAGGTTAGCTTCTCATTGAAAGCGATAACAGGAAATTCCTTATTCGACACAGCGTGATACCCGGAAAAGTCTTTGGTAGATACTTTGGAATCCTCTTGCTTTACTGCGACAACATAGACGCCTTTATTTTCGAGAATCTGCGTGAGATTTCCGACAGGACCACTTATAGGAAAATCCAATGCCTTGCGCATATAAGCGGCCGCGTCCACCAAGCTGTCAGGCATGGGGACTTTATCTATTGGCAGCGCACTCTCACTGCAATCCACTTCTGCGCAAGCGCACGCATCATAGTATCGCTGCGCCGAATAGCGAATTTGTGCAGAGATGGCGTTTTTCTGAACCGCTGACAATTCATCAGATTTCTGAAAAAAGCCGTCAGAGAGGGTGACTCCGTCACTGAATGCCATGAACTTTCCCAAAGGCACATCCAGCACAGAGCAGATGCGTTTAACAGTCGCAATATCTGGGCAGCGTTTATCGTTCTCGAAATATGAGATGCTCATTTTGCTTATGCCGATGGCATCAGCCAGCCATTGCTGAGACACGCCTTTCTGGGAACGAAAGTATCGGATGCTCTTGCCTATTTTCATGACAGTCCTCCCCTTCTTGTTTACATTATACGATGAAACTGTCAATTTGTAAACAAGATACAGGAAATCAGGCTTTTATAAAAGTAAAATATATGGTATATTTATGGTAGTTTATGTCATAGCGTGTTCCCTTTTATTGCGATTTGCGTAGAATTGTACGTAGATTCAATACAAAGGAGATATTTGCCATGGACAACTACAATATTGTAAAAGGCATCAGCGACCCTATTCACGCCTATATCATGGAGCCTCTGGACGCTGCCTACAGAACCAACGACTTCCTGGCAGCACTCATCGAATGCCGCAAGCGCATGAATGAGTCCACCCCTGAATTGACCACTTATCGCGTCGCCACAAACATGAAGTACATCGAATCCCTTTATGCATTCAAGCAAAAGATGAAGAAGCGAGACTATCGTGGAGGATGTGGCAAGCTCATCTCAGCACTGAACTACATCAGTTTTGGTAGTGAGAGAGCACTAAACGCATACTGCGTCCCCATTATTTTGGACACGTTAAATCAAGAATTGGAGGTCCTTAACATTGAATAACACTGAGATTTTCAAATATCTTCCAAACTATCACGACCCTGTTGTTGACATTGAAAAGGCTTTGCGTAACAATTCTTGGCTCGGTGATGCTGCAGCAACAATTGCAATGATGGACAATGATACAATCCCCGTGGACGAAAGAATTTTGTACGGCCGCTTCTACATTGACAGCCTACTTCATGAAATGGCGGGTTTTTACGCATACCGTACGAATTCTCAATATCTTACTGAGCTTCAGGAGCTGATAAGACTTCCTCCTGCATTTGAAATGAATTCAACGGATGGGCGCTTTTCAGCAAGCAAAAACCATATCATAGTATTCCCTGACACCACACGCAAATTGATTGATGCAATGAAAGATATCGAGCAAGAAGGCTTTAATTTGGCCGAGGAGATTCCCAAGGGCAAATATTACCCGGAGCTCAACTTAGTGGTAGTGACTAACCATCGCCATCATGTTGCTGCTGCACAGGCAACAAATTCTATTTTTGAAATCGATTTCAACGGTTCGATTGTTCCGCTGCCCGCAACGTCCCCTCTATACAGCACCATAGATTTTCATTTTTCCGACGAAGAAGGCAACATTGTTTGTCCTCATTCGGACCCGCGTTTCGTTTTTGCTTGCCTGCTTGCACAGCAGTGCGACCATCTGGAAAAGCATCCAGATACTATCCGCCACATCAAAGACTATATCATCCGCTAAATTTCAGTTTCAGAACGTCTTGTTGTTCAACTCGGAGGTTGAATATGGAAACATCCTACCCTATTGTTTTAACTTCCACAAAAGAAGGATACACCGCATATATTCCGGACTTCAACCTCACTGCAAAAGGAGAAAAGCAATCCGACGCCATCGATGCCGCGAAAAAAGCTGTCTATTTGTGGGGTCTCTCTGAAGAAAATGCAGGAAAGTCCATTCCAAAACCATTTTCGGCCAACGGAATCGTCGCAAAGCCCGGACGAATCGTCACACTCATTAGAATATCCCCTGAAGAACGGCAGCGTACGATACAAAAAAGCATTGCTATCCCCCTCTGGCTTAATGAGCTTGCTGAAAAAGAAGACATCGACATATCACAAGTTCTCCAGGAAGCGCTCAAGAAAAAATGCACGTCTAACAATCATCACACAAAGAAACGGCACGTTAGCTATTGCCCCGCTGCTTTTTCAGGTACAGCAGTTTCGGTTTTAACTTTCGTGCCGTTCTTTATTTTTCTGCATCAACGCTCGTTAAGAACTCTACATATTTCGCTAATCGTTCAGGGTGAGACGACGCATACACCCCTTCTGGCAGCTTGTCGTATTTGTCCAAGTCTGCTGCAGATTTCTTTTCGATTTTGAAGTCATCGGAACCAGGTTCCTGAGTTGCTACCCACACAGTCTCCGCGTTTCCGAATACTCCGGCAAGTGTAGCTTCATTGGTGAGAACCCGAATTAACTGAGACGCCGTAGCCGGGTACGCAACAATGCGCTCATATGTCCGGAGTTCAGTACCATTGCAAAAATAGCGCTTGCCATTTTCGACATATATAGCCAGAATCGGAAAGCAATCGTATTCCAGTAGCATCTTTTCGAGTCGCATTTTTTCTTCTCGCCTTTCAAATCAAATCCACATCTACCATTGCACTTTCAGAATTATCCGTTTCCTCGTCATCTCCAACAACAGACCAGGTCAGCAGATATGCCCGTCTGCTCCGGAGCCTTGCAGCAGTCGCCTCTTCCTCGGAGACCTTCAAGCCAAATGCGCGGCACACGTGGAGATAGCACCAGCCATTGATACAATATCGGCCATCATCCAGAATAATTCCTTCATCGAATCCAAATGCACGCAGAAACGCAGCAGCAGCGCCCGCACTTCGAGATATTCCCTGGTTGCAATGGACAATAAAATGATGGCGGCCGAGTCCGATTTCTTTTCGGACAAACGCTGCGAGAGCATCTGCCTGCTCTTCTGTGATGCACCTGTCATCTTCTTTATCGAAGAAATGTAGATGAAGAGACGAGCACGGGAAATGAAGCTCGGTCTGTTCGGGATTTCCGATGCTCACAACAAAATCATTGGAACCAAATGTCGGAGCCTGTTCTTCCGCATCCTGTCTCGAAAGGACCGTTACGGATAAAGGTTCAGGTGCAAACAGGTACAGCTGAGACTTATTGCGCAGCAGATTCAGCATTTTCATTACTCTCCTCTTCCGATACAGCTTCTTCTGTATCAATTGTACTTTCCTCTGTGGTGTCTTCCGTCTCGCTCTTCTTGCTGAGCCGCCTGCCCACTAGAACAAGGCGGCCGTTGTTGATGCTGTAATCACAAGTCACCAGGAAGATGTACTTGTCCTTTTCAAGATTAAAGGATTCCCCTCTAAAGATAGAAGCTCGGTCTGCAATCGTGTTGAGCATGTCGGCAGTTTGCTCTTCGTCCAGAACGTTGTTCCAGGCTTGAAGGTCGATAAAGTTGGGGTCCGTACTGTATCCGGGTAAAACCAAGAGTGCAAAAATCTGATAGTACTCTTTGCCCTTCTCGCTTTCCCAGCAAACCGTTCCGTTATTATCAAAGAACTCTTCATCCTCGAATTTGTCCAGAGTCCCGAACATGGTCCCGTCATTCATCTTGTGACCATAGATGATAAGGTTGCCATCCTGAGTCAAATCAGTGGTTTCATCGAGGAACAGTGTCCCCGCTTCAGCGTGTTCGCCATTGATGTTGGTGCGCAGATAAGTTTCGTTTGTTTCCCCCTGCACGACTGGTTCGGAGATTTGTGTTCCGTAAATCGTGAGCCAGCCTTTATAATCCGGGTTCACGTCCAACATACCCTTAGACCAGTCCGTATTGTCTTCTTCGGTTTCTGCTTCCTGACGCATCTCAACCAGCTGAACATTGAGGTCCTGCGTTTCCTTTGTCTGCTTTACATTTTGAAACAGAAGATAGCTGATTCCAAGCACAGCCAGAAGTGCAACGATGCTGATAAGCCGAAAGATTCCGCCTACTATCAATCGAAGAATCCCGAACCAGGTCAGTTTTGTTTTGTTATCTGTATGCATTTGTACACCCCACAACGGCGCAAATTACGATATTGTCTATTTTTATTGTATGAGATTCGCACATTCCAGCAACTGACAGTTGAAACTCATACAAATTCTAAACTGCAATAAATCTTCTAAATTCCTAATATTTCTCATATTCATTGTACCTGTCGCAGATATGTTGACCGCAAATATGTGTCATGTTATAATAAAGGCAATACAACGCCAACAGAAATCCAACAAAAAGGAGTGTTTGAAATGAAGGAGTTAAGGCGTTTACTTTTGATTACAGCGGCAACCGCTGGGCTCGCACTGTCACTCACAGGATGTTCCAAGAACGTTGATTTTCTGCAATACGCGGATGTCACGTTCGACGGGATAAATGGTCAAGCAACAGCAACTGTCAATGTTGACTATAACAAAATCGGAACCGATGTTTTCGACAAAGGCAAAACTCAGACGGATATGGATGAAGCTCGCACGGAAACGGCCATGATGGGCGAAGTGAACTACGAGGTCACGCCATCCGAGAACCTGTCAAACGGCGATACTGTTACTTTGAGCGTTGAGATTTCCGATTATTTCCAGAAAGAATACAAAGTCACTGCAAAAGCGGCAAGCAAGGAAATCACAGTATCCGGCTTGCAGGAGCCTGAAATGGTAGACCCGTTCGATGATTCGATATTCACAACAATTTTTAGCGAAAATCCTGAAGAAGGCAAAGTTTCGTTTGAAATCATCGGGACAATCCCTGAATTGAGACTCAACCTCATAAATGATGCCCCCGAAGATAGTCCGCTTAAAAATCTACAATATTATGTGGATGATTTCGGCACGCACAAGGAATACAGCGAAGACGATACCATTGCTCTGCATGTTAAACCATCAGCTCCACAAGATTTTGCCAAGAAATATGCACTTACCCGTGATACGATTGAGATTCCCGTCAAGGGAGCGCCCAAATATATCCGCTCTGTGGACGAAGTGACTCAGGACGTTCTGGATGCCGTCAAGCCGATTGCCGTTGCCAGATTGGAAGACAGTGCCGGTTCTGACTACAACGTTCACAAAGAATCGGTGTTTGATGCAGACCACAACGAAATTGGCTTTTCGAGAGAAAATGTTGGTGAGCCGCGTTGGGCAGATGTCGGATACATGATTTCCTGGAGAGGCGGAGACGGTGAACGCAACTTCTCTAGCGAATACAACGACTTGTTCATCCCCTACGAAGTCGAATACATCGATGACAAAACCGAAGAAACCGGAACAGCAGTTCTCGGCTTCTGGATTAAGAACGTCATCATCGACAGCGATGGTTCGGTGGATGTAGATGGTCACGCCAACAGCATCACGATGACGGTATACGATAGTATCGATGCGTTTAAGAAGAATGAAATTGACAAAAGCGCAGACAGCTATGACATTTATGAGTACCCGGTGAATTGGCAGTAAGCCTCCTAATATAAAGAAAAGCCCCGATGCATTTCAGCACCGGGGCTCTTCTTATGCGTTTTTCAGTTTCGCAGTCTTTTTAGGTTTACGGCGTCCACCCTTGCAAGCAACAGCCACGCCATCGCTCACAAGATAGCAGCCACCCGCTACCAGCAGGGCCTGGAGCAGGGATTCTTGAGGAATGCCGGTATCGCCCATCTTAGGAACATCCTTTTTAATAGGAGGAACCGTTTCGGGGATGTCAGGCGCAAGATACAAATTGAATTTTGTACCCATATTCGGCTTCTCATCGTAAGCCTTATCGGTTTCTTCAGAGACCATAGCCTTGTCAACCGTGCCATGCTCACCAGGATGCGGAGAATCGGCTGCAAAGCCAACGCCCAAACACATCGTTGCGGCCAGCGAGAAAGACGCGAGAACTTTCGCAAGCTGTTTCACGGGAATGCCTCCTTTGCAGCATCACAAGTTCCAAAAAAGCCCCGGGGCAAACCGAAGTCTGCACCGGGGCGAATCGTTAAGACAGCACAGAAATCGTAATCTTGGCAGCAGCAGTGCCAACCTCGATAGGATTCTCGGCATCGGTGGTATCATAAGCCGTGAAGGTAGCGGTGCAGTCATAAGAACCGGCAGCCAGGGCCTCGGACAGCTTATCTGTCTGGATGTGATAGTTGGGCTGGATAAGTCCACTGTTGTAGATTTCCTTGCCGCTATCATCCAGGGTGATGCTCACAACCTGAGCGTATTTATTGCCGGGAGCATTCTCGATTTCGAGAGTGCCTTCAGAATCGCCGGAATCAAACACCGGATTGACGTTGATGGAGATGGCCATTGTACCCTCTTCCACGACGCGGTTCAGCTCTTCCTGAATCTCTGCCTCGCTCTTGCCTTCGAGCTGGCCAAGCTGTGCAGCGACCGAATCTTCCAGGCGGTTGTCGGAAGCAGTAGCATTTTTATTGTGCCAGAAGAACAGACCCACGCACAGGAGAAGCAGGAGAATCACACAAATCGTAACGGTCCGATGCAGGAGCTTGTTACCACTCTTCTTCGAATTTTTTTCAGGGGTCGTCATTGTAGTTGCCATGATATTCAATTCCTTTCCGTCAATTTCTTGACTGAGCTGTTATTAACAAAAGTTGGCCGCCGAGCGGCAGGTCACTCGACAGCCAACCCTTACATTTGGGCTTGCTTTATATTAGGCCCGGAGACTCTATCAGCGGTTGCTGGAGACGCCGCCTGCGGTAGCAGTCTGAGTATCGCCAGTCTCGAACATCGGGATGATGCTGTAGGTCACGCGAACGACAGGAGTGCAGCCAGCGTCGTTGACGTTGGAACCAGCAATCTTGGCGGTGGTAATCAGCGGCAGGGCCGGAGCATCGTCATGCTTGACAGCATCGGTGCCAGCGCCATCCTGAGCAACCTTGGCCTTTTCAGCACCAGCGATGAACCAGCCGTTCTCGGTGATGTCCAGAGGAGCGGAGCAGGTGGACAGGTCGATAGCAGAAGCGTTGTACATTGCAGAAGCAGGAGCAATGCTCATAGCGATTTCGCCGCGCTTCAAGGCGCTGTTGCTCATAGGCACAACACGCCAGGTTGCGGGCTCAGCCTGCAGCTCAGAAACCTTGATGGCCAGACCTTCACGCTTGGAGTTGTCGGTCTTGCTGTCGCCAACGGCGAAAGCCTTGCCGAAGTTGCACTGAGTATCGCCATCACCGATGATGAAGTCCTGAGACAGCTGATGGTTCTGGTCGATAGCCTTCACAGTCTGGCGCAGCTCGTCACCGGTCAGAGTACCAGCGGCCTTGAAGTCCCACTCGCCATCGATGTAGATGACGTAGCACTCACCGGAAGCGTTGATGTGCTCGTCGGCCAGGGTCTTATAGATGGCGGGCTGCTGCCAACCCTGAGTGGTGGAGGGGTCGCTGTACCAGTAGGTATAGGTCTTGGTTTCGGCATCGTAAGCGATGGAGAACAGCTCGTCGTTGGAGTGGTCGGCATCGTAGATGCGGCTGTAATGGGTAACCTTCACGATATCGGCAATGTAGGTGCGGCTGTTCTTGTCGATGGTGGAGTAGTTACGCAGCTGGTAAGCATCCTTGGTCGGGGTAACAACGTTGCCGGTGGAACGGAAACCGTACATGCAGACGTACAGAGGAACAGTAGCCTTCATGTTGACATGGTTCACGGTAGCAACGGTGATATCGTACTCAACGCGGCCGTCATCGGTCTTCACGCCAGGATGCTCTTCCTCGGTCGGAGGAGTCTCGGGAGGAATCTCGGTGTCGTTGTCCAGGTAGATGTAGAACTGGGTGGACATCGTCGGGTCTTCGTTGGTGGCGGTGTCGGTGCCCTCAGCCTTGGTATCGTCAGAAACCTTAGCTTCATCAGCAGTGCCGTGGTTCCAGTTCACGCCACCCTGAGTCTGCTGGCAGTCAGAAATCTTGACGTAATGCATCTGGAAGGTGCCATCAGCCTTTTTGGTGGTATAAACGCCGTACTCTTCGCCATCGTTATACTGGCTGCCTGCAATATAAGCGGCAGGAACTGCAGTGTAGCCTTCGGCATCCTGGTCGGCGTAGACAACGGAACCGTCGTCGTTCACCTTGTAGAAGGATTTGGCGCCGATGCGGTAAACGGGAGTGCTGTGCAGCATGGTCTCGTTATTGGGATGGTTGGCAATAGCAGTATTGTCAGTGGGCTGTTTGGTGTCTTCCATTGCGTAAGCGGTGATAGGAGCCATGCAGCTGGCGGCCATTGCCATACCCATCACAGCGCTTGCAACGCGCTTGTAACATTTCATTGGGGTAATCTCCTTTCAAATAGTGGATTCGAACTAGGCCATCTCTTTTGATTCCTTTGCTCCTGCATGCATCGGGTCAAAAGTCAAGCCCTGCATATCCGCGTCCTCTCGACGCTGACTGCATAAAAACACGATGTACTTGGCAGCAATGAGGGATTCATCGCTTCCCTCGCCTGACCATTCTTGCAACATCGCAAGGCCCGTCAGTCTACCATGTGATGACTTGATGACGCAGATATGCACCATGAGTTCGCCCTTATCAGGGAGCTCTGGGGCTTACTGCTCTGAGCCACTGATTTTATTATCTGCGACTCGCATACCCACGCAAGCACAAACATCATGTTTTTTTCGCATTTTTTCACTTTTTTCAAATTTTTTCTTGCCTTCGCGTTTTTTACCATATATTTGATGGTTTTACCAAACGAAGGCCGAGAAAGCCCATGATTTCAATCGTGGGATGAAAGGCCGCACCTTAGAGTTACTTTGGGAGAAATTTCAAAGCAACTCTTTTTTTGTATATATTCATGTGTTTGTAACAACATGGCATCTAAAATATGATATAATAGATACATGAAAAAAGATTATAGACGCACAAAAGCAACCGTTTCTATGATAAATTATCACTTTGTGTTTTGCCCACGCTATCGAAGAAAATTATTTCTGGTGGATGGGTTTGAAGCTCGTTTCAAGGAACTTGTAACTCAAATTTGTGAGCAAAGCGACATTGTGATACTGGCAATGGAATGTCATATCGACCATTGTCATCTTTTCGTGAATGCTCCGCCTACATTAAGTGCTGCAGAAATCATGAAAATTATTAAAGGAACCACCGGCAGGATACTCAAGCAAGAGTTTTTTCCTGACACGGTTATGCAAATGTGGACACGCAGCTATTTTGTAAGCACTGCCGGAGATGTGTCTACCGCTACGATTCAACACTATGTAGAACAGCAAAAAAAGAGAGGAGGGTAACTTTATGGCTTTCGGGAGCAAGAATAGCACGCCATCATTTGTATTGACATTGCCTCTTGATATAAGTCTCAACGAGCAAGACTATCTGTATAAGGAGTTCAAGAAGTGTGGTGTCATCTACAATCAGCTTGTGAGTGCGACTACAAAAATGTGGCATCAATTGCGCAAGACGCGCAAGTATCGTGAGTTGATGGCAGCTATTGCAAAAGCAACTCCCGACAGCGATGAGCAAAAAACACTCTTTAAGCAACGCGAAAAGATGCTTAAAGAATATCGTTTTTCTGAAGATGCTTTTCATAAGTTGGTTGTGCCGTACGCGAAGCACTATGCCATAAACTCCCATATAGCACAGGCAGTTGCCTCTGATGTTTGGAAAGCATGGAGCACTTTCTTCTTTAGCAAAGGAAAAGAGGTTCACTACAAAAGGTTAGATGATTTAGCAGCTATCTCCGGAAAAAACAACTTCACCGGTATCGTGCTTCGCCCGGCAAACCTCACTACAAGCAATATAGAGTCGGCTAAGCGCAAGGCGCAAAAAGCCGTCGAAAAGCGATACGATGATATGTACGGGCGGCCTGACCCTAAAGACGATAAGAAAGTCGTTCTTCCTGATGAGGTAAAACCACAAATGGAAGCTGAAATTGCTGCCGCTATCGCAAAAATTAAGCCCACTATCGGAGAAGGCAACCTGCGCATTGTGTACGGAAAGCATGAATTTCCTGTTGTGTTGCGTAATCCTAAAACTCAGACGGGAAGATATCAGCAAGAAGCTCTCAAATGTGGAGTGAAATACTGCCGCATTACTCGTAAGTGGGTTAAGACCAAGTGGAAGTATTATGCACAGTTTGTTTTGGAAGGCTATCCTCCCGTCAAATGCGATAGCAACGGCGTCATGAGGCATCCTGTCAATCAAGGGCGCATAGGTCTTGATATCGGTACACAAACCATTGCCTTTAGCGGTAAGGATGTTTGCGACCTTCGCGTACTCGCTCCGTCTGCAAGAGCGCAGGCAAAAAGCCTCGTGAACGAAATTGCTTGTACGCTTCGTGCAATGGACCGTTCGCGCCGCGCTACGAATCCGAAATACTATAATTCGGATGGTACAATAAAACGGTTAAAGCGCAAGCATGGCCACAAACAAAGGCGTGACTGGAAGTACAGCAAGCGCTATTTCCGTTTGAAAGCAAAACTGCGTGACTTAAACCGCCGATTGGCGGATATCCGCAAGATGGAGCACAACATCCTTGCTAACGAATTGCTGCAGCATGGCAACGAGTTCGTGGTTGAAGATATGAACTACAAAGCCTTGCAGAAGCGCAGCAAGGAAACGAAAGTCAATCCAAAAACCGGTAGAGCACATACGAAAAAACGGTTTGGAAAGTCTCTAAGCCGCTGCGCCCCCGCAATGTTTATTTCCATCCTGAACAAAAAAGCCAATCGTTATGGCGGCAGCGTTATCAAAGTCAGTACCTTTGAAACAAAAGCCTCGCAATTTGACCATACTGATGAAAGCTACACCAAGAAGAGACTTTCCGAACGAATGGCACACCTCAGCAGCGGAGAAGTAGTCCAGCGTGACTTATATTCTGCCTTCCTGCTTGAACATATAGATATCGAATCCTTGCAGTACAATATGGAAACCCTTAATTCAGCTTTTCCTGCATTTTTAGAAATGCACGAAAATACAAAGCGGCGCTTGCAGGCGGTTGGAAGTTCTCTTCCTGCAAGCATTGGATTCTAAACAATAACTTTCTGGGGGCTCGACACTCCCTCATTAAAGAGCTGCCTCGCAAGAGGTGAAACTCCCTTCGGAGGATGCACTTAAAAGAACTGGGAATGCAGACAAGTATGTTGGTCAACCATTTTGGCTGGATGCTCGTCATGCGCTACACCCGTAGTGTATGATGGGAAACCGCATAACTCGCTGCCTTGTATGCGGCATGGCGATGAACCTTGCCGCGCCGCCCAGGAATCCCACGATTTCAATCGTGGGAGGTGTCAACACCTTTTGTCATAGTCAATTCATAAATATATGGTATAATTTTCTCATAAAAAGTCGGAGGGAAATGATGGTTGCAGAGAAAAGGATTTACAGCACCACGGCATTGCAAAACTGCTATCGTGCATTGCGTTCCGCTCGCTGGAGTGTGAGACGTAAAGACGAGCATATGACCCGCTGCTGTGAAGTGCGTGAGCTGTATGCCAAGTGCCAGGTAAATTTGGGATGTGTTCTTTTTGACCCGGATATGTCTCCAGCCAAAGATTATCTCGACATGGTCAAAGGCAAAAAGGTGACAAAACGGCAGTTAGACATTCAGCTGAGAAACTGCAAGCGATATCTGTTGTATCAATTCGATGAGCTCGAAAAAAGCGTTGCGGGTATTCCCACTGAAAAAACATCCTGACAAAGAAAAAAGCTGCTCTCCGTTTTGAGGAGAACAGCTTCTTTTTTATTGATTTTCCTTGCCAAAAATCAGGTCATAAATGCCCGGAATGTCATAGGGACTAACAATGCGCGGCGCAGGAGTATCCTTATCCGTCACCTTGAACTTTTCAGGTTCATCAGATACGATAACACTTGCGTGTTTCCAGTCGTCGCTTTTCAGGAACTGTGCATAGCGCATACCGAGCATTTCCTTGATAGACAGGCTCTTCAGCTGCATCGCGTAGGTGCAGGCTGCTACTGTAGGTGCATAGTCTGTCACAACATTCCGGCACGCCAAACGGAACTGAGCCACGCTCTTATCCACCGTAATGACCTCACGGGTCATGAGGTCTATAACGACCATAACGAGCTGGTCAGAATCCGTAGTGAGAGCAAAGCGGTCCTTGACAGTCACGGGTTCAAACTGCTCACCCGTCTTGCCATCCCGAACCATTACGCCGCAGAAAGCGTTCTCCATCTCAGAGAACTTCTCCCCAGAGTAGGATTTTACAGTGAGGGCGGCATAACGGAACCCATTCTGAAAGCACTTCTTGATATCGAAATCTACATACTCAACGGCACCATTCTTACCGCTGCAGCGGCGGTCGCCGGAGTGGATTGCGCCAAGTGTTTCGTCCTTGGGATTCGCGTAGTACACGAACTTTGCTTTTTCCTCTCCGTAGAACACAACCGAGAGGTCCAGGTCGATGCCATTCCACAGGTCAGGGCCATCGTTTCCCTTCCAGTAAAGGAATGCACGGAGCACATTTCCGTCCGGCAGATTCGTGCGAGAGCCGCAGGCTGCAGCACGCACGGCGGAAGTGACCTGACGGGGATTATCCGGGAAAATCAGCTTATTGCAATGGCAATCTGTGTCAATGTAGACGCTCTTCGGTTCGGTATCTTCTGCACGAAGGACCTGCCACAGCTGGTTAAAGATATCGCGGGCCACACGCTTGCAGATATCCTCAGACAGAGGTTCAATGTCGCGTTCCAGAGCTTTGCTGACAGCGCCGTTCGCCTTACCAGTTGCCAAATGCACAGGATTGTTGCGGTTTCGGAAATGGTTGATGAGCTGAACCAACACACGCGGTTCGATGCTCTTGCACACCGAGATAAATCGGAACAGAACATTTTCCATCTGCTGTTCATTGGAGCAGTTGCGCAGCGCAAAGTCCAGATTTCGGGCAAACATACCGGGCCGCATCATCAGATGAGCGGAGAGCAGGTCCACATTGACCGGCTTTTTCATGAGCTCCTGCAGCTTGGAATTGTAGGTTTCAATCTTGACACCATTGCGAATCTTCGTAAAAATCTCATAATCTTCCTTGAAGATATAAGAGTAATCACCTGGATGCAGGCGTTCGCCCAATCGCTTGAACTCTTCGGGATGCAATGCAAAGCCCTCGTTCTTATCAGTGTGTTCCAGAAGTTCCAGCAGCTGACGACGTTCACCGCGCTTAAAGTTCCGGAATTTCGGGGCTTTCGAAAGACTCACATCCTGGTCGCTCATTGCTGCGGCCAGGCGCAGCACATCGGTAGAGCTCTTGAAATCCCGGAAGCATGCCTGTTCCCGCCATTCGGGACGAGAGATAATGCGAGACACATACAGAGCAAGATTTTCCTTGCATGGAATATGTTTGGGTTTCATGCGGTCCATCAGCTCAGATGTGAAATCAATATCATGCATCAGAGTATCGAAAACGCAGGACGCCTCGTCAGGAGACAGAGGAGAATGCCCGGTAATGCTCTGTACGGAATAGCGGTAGATTTCCTCCTCATCACACGCCGGAATCTGTTTCACAGCAGGAAGATGGCTGCGGTCCAGTGCCGGGCAAAATTTTGTCGGGTCAAAGTCTGGCTGCCATTCGCCGCAAGTCAGATAATTGAGGAAGTTGACAACATACAGGTCCACAAGGTCGGCTTTCATCGCATCGTCCGGGAAATTCGGCCAGATGGGAGAAATCTGAGAAATTGCCTTGCCATCCTCCGTGACACAGTCATACAGCGCAGACCAGGTCTTGAGGAAATCATTGTATTCGGCCTTGCAGCAGGCATCAAAGAGGTCTCGCGCCATAATATAGCCGTATTCCATCAATTTCATGTTCGCTGAACAGACATAGCGTTTCTCCACCGCTTTCTTCCCTTCTTGTGCGGGCATGGGTGGTACGATGCCGCGATGATGTGCAAACGTGACGCGGTTAAAATCATAAACAGTCAGCATTCAAATGACCTCCTAACAAAACAAAAATCCCGCGCCGAGAAAAACTCGACACGGGTGGATGAGACACGTAATAGATACGGAAAGCATATCCGCTAACGTGTTGAAGTCAGCAACACAAAAAATGCGAGCCGACTTCCTTGTTCTTCTAGAAATGAAGGAAGCGGATATATAGCCGTATTGTTATGTTCTCGAGCCGTGACGGAGAGCGAAACCGCTGACATGATTTCATATTATCTTCAAGTAGAAGGAAGCGGTCTCATAGCCATACACGAAAATGCTCAAACTTTAGGTTCTTTGCTATCATTTGAGCCAGTAGATATATTGTACCACAATATATGGTATATTGCAATACCAAAACACAATATATTGTGTCTGCTTTTTATGCCGGAAACAAGATAGGCCATAGTTGCCGTGTTCAGAACGCACAACAAATACCTAGCAAAAAGCCGCCTACCCAAAAGGGCAAGCGGTATAAGATTTGTTGGCATTTATTGCACCAAGCATTCAAACGTCACTGTGCCAGTCCAGTCGCCAGGAGCAAGAACTGCGCTTACGGAATAGTCTGAACTCGTTCCGTCTCCGAGCATCTCAGTGCGATTCCATTCAACCTTTGGTGTTGCGATGGTCATAGGCACATCTACAGAGCCTTTCGCCTGCAGAGGCGTAGCAGTGGTTTTGACTTGAACAGTTCCCTTGAGAGGGATGTCGCCAGTTAAAGTCACCGAAATCGTGCCTGTCTTGATTCCTGTGCCATCAGTACCGCTCAGCGTGATTTCTTCCGGAACGGTCAATGTATAAAAGCTGTCCACTTCTGCTGTGACCTGTGTTGCTGTATCTTTGGAAGCACTTAGCCAGGCAACATCGTTAGAATCAGCATTCGAGGCAGGCGTATCTATCGTCATCGTCTCATCTGTATCGGGCACAGAGTCGTCGAAATCAGCAGATTCAGAGAACGCCAATACAGGACAGGCAACCATCAGCGCGGTAAATGCACTTGCTATAATAGATTTCAAGCGCATACATTCTCCTCCTTTCCCAAAAAAATCATTTATACGTTTTCTCACAGCTGAACGTTGCTGTGCCGGTCCAGTGTCCGGGGTCAAGCTCCGCAGAGACTTTGCAAGTTGCGCTCGTTCCATCGTTCAGCAAGTCTGCGCGGGACCATTTACTTTTGGTCTGATTGGATACTGTGACAGCAGCGGTTTTGCCCGCAGTGTTGGTCATGGTTCCACCGTCCACAGATACCACAATCACCGCATTCTCCTCGACATCACCTTTCAAAGTCATGGTGATGTCAGCCGTATATGAGCCAGGGCCACTGTCAACGCCTGTCAGCTTAACAGTTTCGGGAACCGTAATCGTATAGACCGCCGTTGCGCTCGCAAGCAGCTGAGTGGAAGCCGTTTTCGGCAATCCTTTACCTGTAGAAGTAGCAGCGCCCATCGTACTCAGACAATTCGAGCACAGAGGCTTTCCGTTAATGGTCGTTGCATAGACATTTGCATCCGTAATTGCGGTATAAGTAGCGCTCTTATCCGACTCAACGCCTTTAATCGAGTTTACCTTGTTGTACGCCTCGAATGTTTTGGCGTCATCGGCGGCCGGGGTTGTCACAGTGAATTTCTGCCCACAGACCGAACATGTCCGTGTAGCGGTATCGGCAAATCCGAACGACACATTCAAAAGAAAAGGAGACAGCACTGCCAAAAGCATAGCAAAGCGCTTGATAGCCTTCATGTTCATCCCCTCCTTATGCTGCCGTAGATGTATCAGGTTGTGTGTTTTCTGAATCCGGAGTTTTAGTTTCGGCTTCATCCTCTTTGTTTTTTGCTTTGCTTTCAGCTTGCTCGGAATTTCCCTCAGACGAATCCGCATCAGTATCAGTGTTCTCTGTATCATTGGCTATCTCCGGTGCTTTTTCGCACAGTGCGCCAACAAACATGTTCTCTTTGTTCGTCACGCTGCTGGTATCCCAGCCATCTGTCGGCGAAGCATCCGAGAGAGAAAGACAACCGGCAAAAGCTTCACTCATATCAGTTACTTTCGAGGTATCCCACTTCTCCATCCCGGCAATAGACTGCAAAGCCTCACACTGATAACACATCCTGTTCATCGTAGTGATGTTCGACGTGTTCCAGTTCTCTAATCCACCAATGCTGGTGAGCTTCTTCATCCCGGAAAAAGCAGATGCCGCAGAAGTCACCTGCGAAGTATCAACGTTCTGATACTCGATGTTTTCAATGTCGGCAAATGCCTCATTTTCATCAAAAGAAATGCTGTTTCCCTCACCAAAGACAAGTGTTCCGCCAGCCGAATTCGTGACGTAGAGCCGGTTCTCGCCTTCTTTTACAAAAGCCAGAATTGCACTGGAGCCGGTTCCAGAGACATCAAATACTTTGGCCGATTCCGGGACCTGATAGCCGCCAAAGGAAATAGCCTTGATTTCAGTCCCGGATTCCTTGAGCTGCGTCATTGCCTGCGCCAGGTTTGAAACGTTCATCGAAGCTGTCGGCGCAGGTGCCACGGTGCTGTCGGAATCCTCGTTCGGAAATTCATTATCGGACTCATCATCAGATGCGGTAGAAGTATCGTATGTCACGGAACGGTTATCGGAAGTGAAATTATAGCTGCTCAAAGCGCTGGAAGGGTTTCCGGCAATGGTAAGACCCATCTTGCTGCTCACGTAGGTAAAGCCCGTGGAAAAGCCCGGAGTCGGGAGATAAGCTGTCGCAAAAGTATCCGCGACCGTGATTTTCGAAAGACCCGTGCATCCATACATCATGCTGGAGAAATCCGTGACATTTTTGGTGTTAAAGCTGCTGAAATCAAGGCTTTTAAGTCCTGTGCATCTCTTGAACATGCTGTTCATCGTCGTGATTTTACTGGTATCCCAACGGCTGAGTCCAGTAATTGTAGTCAGTGACTTCATGTTATAGAATGCGTAAGCAGCGGATGTCACGCGAGTCGTGTCAACTGCATCAAAGTTAATGGTCTTGATATTGTCAAAAACCGTAGAAGTGTCAGACGCACCGCTTTTGAAGCAAACGCTGTTACCGGAAGCAAACGCCACCATATCACGGTTCGTATCTGTCACTCGAAGCTCTGTGCCATTCTGAACGCCCCACCACCAGCCGCCGTACATCGTGGTCGGAACATACGCGACAATCGATTTGTCACCCTGGCCGGATACGTCATAGGTCGTTGCATTGCCCGGAACTGTATAATTGCCGAACGAAATAACGGTGATGTTTTTTCCCTGAGAGGAAAGAGTCGTCAATACAGAAGCAAGACGGCTCACATCCATCAACGGCATCTGCGCCGTGACATTGATGGTGTATTTGGACGAATAGATGACGCGAGTCCCGGTACTGTCATATGCGGTCTTCGTGATGTTCGCAGTTCCGATTGCCGAAGCGATAATATGGCCGTCCGAACTAATGGAAGCCACGGAGGGGTTATCGGATTCAAATACAATATGAGTTTTATCCTCATAAGCGGGAGAAAGCAATACAGAATTGTCTCCTACCTCAACTGTATAGGTATCTCCTACCGAAGCGTAAAACACCATATTGCCGGTCCATTCGCCTGGAGTGAGGTGCGCAGTCACGGAATAAACGGTTTGTGCAGTTTTCCCTTTTACAGCAGTTGCGTCCCATTCTGTTGCAGTGGTAGCAGTGGCGGTGCAGACAACATCGGTGCTGCCGTCGCGGTGCATGGTCGGAGCAGAGGTATTAAAAAATACTTTCTGGTTTGTCAGCAGTTTGCCCGTTGCCTTGATAGAAACGGTGTTAGCATAATCTCCAGTGCCACCGTTTTCATTGCTTAGTGTCACTGATTCGGGAACGGTAATGATGTACACTGATTCATCAACTTCACCGCCCGTGCCGCCTTTGTGTTCGCTGATAATACGTTCAACGCAATTTGTGCAGATAACGCCATCTGCGTTGCTGACAACGTACATATTTTTCAGGGCATATCGTTGAGTTGTGCTCGATGTTAGGCCCTCAACTTCTTCACAGTTGTAGAATTCAGTGTACTTCTGTGTGCCACCATATGTAGGCATAGGCGTTACCAATGCGCCGCACAGCACGCAGTTTTTGTAGCCCATGCCACCCCAGCTTGCAAATGCCATGGACACATTACATACCATGGCAAAAATCATAAATAGAAAACTCGCAGCCGCTTTTTTGATGTTCACAGATTTTCACATCCTTTCGAATTTGGCATTATGACATCGTGCAGGAAAATGTAGCTGTACCCTTCCAGCTGCCTGCTGTCAGTGTCGCGGAAACCACATAATTGCTTGTAGTTCCGCCATTCAGCAAGTCGGAGTATGACCAGACCGTTTTCGGTTTTGCCGTGAATGTCACGGGAGCCTTAGTCCCAGACGCATCGGTCATATCGGTCACTGTGGTAGTCACCGTCACTTTTTCGTTACTGCCAACGCTGCCTTTGAGATTTACCGGGATTGTACCCGTATAAGTACCGGACCCGTCCGTACTCTTCGACAATGCAACAGTTTCCGGCACCGTAATCGTATACCCGGAAGTCACATCGGCAACAAGCGCCGTTGTCGCAGTCTTATCCACTTCGGCCAGAGCAGTTCCGGTATTGAAACAAATCGCCAGAAGGGCTGCCAGAACTTTCTTTGATGTCTTCATGATAATGCCCTCCTCTGCATAGCGGCATGATTCAAAGATTTAAGCCAAAGTACAGGTAAAGGTCGCGGTTCCGGTCCAGCTGCCGGGGGTGAGGGATGCAGAAACAACATAGTTACTCGTGGTGCCATTGCCCTGCATGTCAGTCCGTGACCATTTTGTCTTGGGGGTAGACGTAAAGGTAGCAGCAACGCTGTTTCCTGCTGTATCTTTCATCGTAGGCGCAGTTGCCGCAACCGTTACCGTTTGATTGGCTGCTACATCTCCCTTGATGTTGACAGCAATCGTACCCGTATACGTGCCGGTTCCTGTAGTCGTGCTGGTCAGCGCGATTTTTTCAGGGACAGTGACTGTATACCCAGACCCGACCTCTGCGGTAATCGCGGTAGATGCAGATTTACTCGTAGCGGCAAATACGGGGGCTGTATTGATGCCAAGCATCATTACAAAGCTCAATGCCGCTGCTATAAGCTTCTTCATTTTCATATGTTAGAGCCTCCAGAATCTAATAGAAAAGGCGGCCAGCCTGCTTGTGAGGCCGACCGCTTTTCGGTTTTGTGCGGGATACCCCAGTTGCGTTATGGGGATTGATTATGCCAGAGCGCAGGAGAAGGTAGCAGTGCCTTCCCAAACACCAGGAGTCAGGACTGCAGACAGACCGTAGTTGTCAGTCGTGCCCTGGCCAGAAGTCTCCACACGGGTCCAGCTCTTTTTAGGAGTGCCGGTAAAGGAAGCCGTAACGTTCTTTGAACCAGAGCACTTCATGATAGGTGCAGTGGAAGTAACGGTCACGGACTGACCTTCACCGATGTCGCCCTTTACGTTGACGGGAATCGTACCAGTGTAGGTGCCACTCCCGCCTTTGTTGTTGGTCAGGGTAATGGATTCAGGGACGGTCAGGGTGTAGGACGGGGTAACAGTGGCATTAACCTTCGTGCTGCCGGAAGTTGCAGCAAAAGCGGAGGTTGCACACATAGTCGCGGCCATCGCACAAGCGAGGGCCATCGACATAGCTTTGGCGAGTTTCATCTTCAGAAACCTCCTTCGTTGATTGCGGACACAAAATCAGCCATGTGCAAGGCCATCAGCTGATTCGAGCCCTTGTCTTTTACTATTTATCTCCCTTGCGAGTTTACCAAAATGCGCTTGTCGCGCAATTCAGCCCAGTTAAGATGCAACGGCCGTGACCGCAAACTCAGCACCATTGCGCGGCTGTTGGTCATCTACACCGACAGTAGATACCGAGAACACTACAGCGTGCTCTCCTGCCCCGGTAATGTAATCCGATGCCTGCCAGGCGTATTTCTGGCCTGGAGCAATGTAATCGGATTCATAGAGCACTTCATCGTTCTCAAGAATCGTATATTTGAAGTAGACATGGTTGCTTTCCGGGTTCACCAGGTCCACGGTACTGTCAGGGCTCACATAGATGGTCGTGAATGCCGGGAATTCGATGAATCGCATCTCCTCGGAATCGGTTTTGCCGTTGTCCATCGTCCCGTCATACGCTTCGCCGTCAGCAAGCACGATATCGCTGCTTGCGGAGCTGGCATCGCTGCCGCTGCCATCAAGGGGCTTGTTCACCATTTTATAAAGGCTTGCAGTGATAAGGGCGACGAGCAGCACGAGAGCAGCAATCACCGCGATAATCAGAAGAAGAATCGGTTTTTCCTTCTCACGCACAATGCCAACGAGTTCCCCGGTTTCAAGCGGCAGGTATCCGAGAATATCACCGGAAACCTTTTCTCTCACGGAATACCGAGTATCCATATTGGCGTCTTTGAACTGCGCAAAATCGGCCCCGTTGTCATTGAACTCAACAAAGCCGTAATCGTTTGCTTTGTATTTTTTCTGGCCAGCATTGATGTAGCCGACAATCGTAATCGGCTTCCCATCAACCATCTTGGCCGGAATCGCCAACAGTGGCTTGGTCATATTTTCAAATTTGACGTTGGTTGCCGGAAAATCATCCGGAATTTCGGCAAGATAAAACTTAGTTGCCATGTTATAACCTCTTTCTTGATTGCTACTTTTTAGTGCCACTTTTAGGCTGTTGTCTTCATTATCTTTGATTCGCACAGTGAGGCAAGCAAAAAAGAGCCTCGAAACTGTAAAAATGAAATTTTTGTAGAAAGACAACAAAAAAGCCCCTGCATTGCTGCAGGAGCTCGTAAGTTAGCGCAAATTATCGTATTTACTATATTTCTTGTCTTCTTTTTCATCAGGCATGCTGAGCTGTTGGTCTCTGCCGTTTTCTTGAGGACCATCCCAGTTGTCCTTTTCGCTATCGGTCTCTTCGGAATCTTCCAAATCTTTTTTGGCTTTCGTCTTTCTGGAAGTGGACTTCTTCTTTTTGGGTTCAACGAACACATCAGACAAATCATAGGGTGAAACTGCGATTGCCGTTACCCCTTCATTCATTTCCGCCGCATGGTTCAGAATCCAAATAAGTTTTCTCCACTGCCATTCGACCATATCGGTTCCGAGCTTTGATACGATGACGGAAGCCTCAGCTTGTTTGGCCTTGACCATCGCCTGCAAGAGACACCCGTACAGATACGGGAACTGAATTTTCGAGCCGTACTTGTCGGCGGTTTCAGTACTGCAAATCATAATTGCCACAATCGTGTTCTCGTTATTGCCCGGACAGAATAGAACCTGACCGGGATACCGAAGCTGTTCTGGCAGCTTATGTAAGTACCACTCTTTTGCTTCCGGGAATCTCTTTGCAAATTTCTCAAGAGTCTTGGTATCCCAAGTCCCCTTGTCATTGCAAAAGCAGCAAATGATTCTGCGGCCCTTGATATCTCTGGGGATTGTCTCCCCTTTCATCAATGAAATTCTCATGTCAGGCATATTAGTCGAGCTCCGAACGATAATAGAGTTCAATGCCGAGACGCTCTTTTACGAGTTTCTTGATAAGTTCTGCACCATATCTCTGAACATTGATGCTCTGGCTGAAAGTCGGAACCGCAATATCGAGCCAGCTCAGCTTGCGCCTGTTGGCACCGACCAGCAGGCTCATGTCCTTTTCGAGCTGAGAATCAGCTTTCGGATACCAGAAAATGAAACCACAGTCAAAGCTGCCCTCCTCATTGAGATGAGCAGTTTCGATGTCTTTGATTTCGTTTTCGATTTCCGGAGTGCGCAGGAAAAGGCGAATCTGGGTTTCGACCTGCTTGACGCGGCTTTCCACTTCATCGATTCCCTTCTCGGCTCTCGCTTTCTGAACATTGTTCAGCAGCTGCGAGATTACGCCATCCGGGTTCAGATGCTTGCGTAGCCCTTCGATTTCCTTGTCTTCAATATCGTCTGCGATGACAGTATCGACATAGGAGGTATCGACCAGCGGGCTTTCAAACAGCGGAACCGCAGTGCCAAAGCCGTTCACGGAAAGCACTTTCTGATTCGTGCTAAAGCGTTTGAGTGTAGGACAATCAAGATTGACCCATTCCTGAACAAAGCTTTTTGCGCGGGACAAGTCCGTGCAGCGGCGTGTGGTGGTTGCGGAAGAATACTCGTACCAGACGACTTCCTTCTCGTTCGCATACCGAATGCTGCCAACGGGCGGATTCTTGAGGTCCTGGCCGCGAATCAGCTGAACATAATCAATCTGATTGGCTTTCAGAAATGCTTCAAGAACCCAAGGGCTGACGGCTACCATGTAGTCCTTTCCTTCTTCGTAGTTACCTGCAGGCTTGATACTGCGCATGTCTTTTTTGTATGCCTTGAGCGGCGTGCTCATAGGAGTCCAATCATCGTCAAAAGTCTTGACAAAGGCTTTGGGTCCATTGCTTGTGTTTGCAAATTTAATTTCAGCTTTCATAAATCAGGGCAAGGAGACCCGCGACTTTAGTCGTGGGAGGAATTGCCCGTTCACATCCTTTCTATTAGATAATTTGTTGCAGGCTCTAATAGCCGCAATTTTTTAAATGTTACACCTTTGGAAATACGCGTGCCGTCTAGCTTTTTAAGGGTAAAACTTCCCGATGCACGACGACCGGAAACGAAGCACTCTTGTCCTTCTTGTTGTTCAGGGCCGGGATGTTGCCTGCCGTTTTTAATGCCATCAGAACCAGATACCAAACTGAGGTTCAGCGTCATCCAGCAGCCAATTCTTCCAGTCACGGCAAGTCATCTTGCCAAAGGCTTCATGATTTCGCAGAATATAGCATAAAAGCTGCGATTTCTGCGTTGCGCTCATGCCGTCAATGACATGTTGACGGTCATTTTTTCTGCCCCAAAAATCCACAGAGTTGCCAAGAGAATTGAGGTTTTTGAGAATGTATTGTTGTGTATCGTTGTCGGAATCCTCTTTATCGCAGATATACTCTACCATAAAGGGATAAAACTTTTGAATAGCTTCCTGAATGGTAGCTGCCGTAGTTGCGCCATGCGATACTGCCCAGCCACATTCCATGCCAGTCATTGGCAATGGAAACATGACATACATCTCATATCCATCAATCTCAATTTGACGATAATAAATACGATAAGGAGCGTTTTCGTTACAAAATACATTCCATTTCATCAAATTATGTGCGCAGGGTACACCGTCTATAGTCGCTTGCGACTTAGGCGGTGAGGAATGCGCTAACCAAGAGGCAATTTGAAGTGTACTCAGTTAGCACAAATACCCTGCTACTCCTTTCTTTAAATGATTAAGATATTTTTTTCCATGCAGAATGCATGGAATCTGTCGTCTTTACGATTTTAAGCTTTTTAAGGCTTGCAGATTTTTGACCATTTTTTGCAGGTACTTTGAACTCTACATTTACGGCACCCTTTTTATTGGTAAGGAGGCAAGAGCCTCCATGTCGCCGTCCGTATCCCACTTGATATTCTTGATAAGCATAGCTCACACCTCCGTGTTGCTTTCAGAAATAGCGCCGTCAATACTGGCAGCTTCAACGAGTCCACGAATGTATGTTTCTACCTTTTTGCCATAAGCCACATTGTCTAGATAATTCTCTACAACGCGAGCCGCATGTGCGCACCTGATTCGTTCATCATGGTCAAACTCTGTGCCGCCAAAGGGAATGAAGAAACAAAGCTCATGACCATCCTTATCTGTATTTTGGCCAACCAAAATTCTGAGGTCGGGGCAGTTCGAACAATGTTCCGTCTTGTTAAGTGAGGCATGGATATCATTCCCCATTATCTGTGCCAGACACGGCAAGGCAGCGCCGAACAGGTTCATGATGATTTCGTCTGGAATCTCACAGTTGAGATTAGAGAAAGTCTCCGATACCCAGTCCTTATCGTAGAGTACATCCAACAGCAAACCGCAGTGGCCGTTCAGGGTGACAACACGTTCTGAAACACCACTATCGGTGTTCAGCGCACTGTAAACGGCAGCCACGAACCGAGGAAGGTCCGATTTGGTCCGATACGTTAGGGCAGTATCTCCGGGAAGAGAAACAGCACCGTTATTGTCGGTCCAGTAGAAAATGTTTTCGATGTTGTTGAGATTCATGATGTTGAACATGGTATTTACCTCCTGTAATTTTTGATGCAAAAAGGCGGGCCTCCCGGTATGGGAAGTCCGCCTTCAAGCGAAATTATGAATTGTACGAACGCAAAACGCGCCTAGTAGATGGTATCTATCGTACAATTTTTATAATATCCTGTTCGCACATCTGCGCAAGTGCGGTAACTCAAAGAGTTTCGAAGAAGGCGTTTGCCAAATCCTCATCGGACAGGTTATTCAGGTATTCTTCGAGCACGCATTCGGCTTCCGACATATTCACGGGATAGCCGAGAAATTCTTCTACCGCCTCAGAACCGCGAGCAAGCAGCGCATCAACGAGAATTTCGGTGCGGCATTCACGAATGGTCCGGTTCAGGTCTTTATCGGTGGTAGTACACCAGTAGTCCCCGTCGATATCACCGTGAGCTTCGATGGAATACAGAGCATCCAAAGCATTGTCAATATCATCGTCGTATTCATCGAGGATATCATCAATGCAGTGAACCTGATGCCAGTGTTTGCCGTCATCCAGCGAAACAAGGCGTTCAGAAATATCATCATTATCAGAAGGAGTCCCGGAAGCCTCAATGTCGAACACTTCACGGCTCTTTTGATTCACGCGGCATTGTGAAGCGAACGAAGCGCCGGACGAAAAGTTCGTTGCAAATTTTGCAACAATCACATCCGGTTCAGGGTCTTTGAGTGCTTCCTGGTATTCCGGCAATCCGCGATAGGCAACCCGCTTGGAGGTCCCATCTGGTTCCAGCTCATACACAGCCGAAATCACATGCCCTTCATTGGCAAAATTCACGATTGCCCTGCACAGATTCAGCATCACAAAATGCTTATCGTTCAGGTCATGGGAGTCTCTGTCCGCCTGAACGGTAACGAGCTTGGACGAGCCGGTCATAGTCGAGATACGGTACAGATAATCGATGTTTTGCAGCTGATACATAGAGTCATTCTCCTTTTTGCTTATCAGAGGTGGTTGCGATTTTTTCTTCGGCTTGCTTCTGCCTTTTAGCCTGTACTGCCATGCCAGCCTTATAGGCGGCGTAGATGGTAAAGGTCATATACATCATCATGATGTCATCCGCCTGCCGGACCTGAATCTCACCGTAGGTGAGGATTTCCAGAAGCTTCCAGATGGTGGTGGAGCACATAACGAGCAGACACATGATAAATTTCCAGTCCATAAAATTCCTTTCGTTTTCAATCAGTCGTCATAGAACAGCCCCGGAATGATGATGTAGTCCTCAGCATGAGCTTCGATGCCTTTCAGCTGAAAACCGTTTGGGAAACACTTCCAGGAGTCGCCGTCATAAAACAGCTCACCGCATTCCGGGTTTGGATGGTTGTCGAGCAGTTCAGCGGCGTAGCGAAGAAGATAAGATTCGTTGGAATCCATTTCAATGGAGCGCAGGCAGGTATACATCGGCTTTGTGATATCGATGCCTTCTGCTTTATGCTTCTGCAATGCTGCACTGAACTCAGCCATTGCCATGCACTGCGTGCGTTCCTTCATGGTTTTCGCCCATTCAATGAGTTTTTGCGGTTCGCGAAGGCCCAGAATAACATCCTCGTCTTCGATGTTTCCTGCAATCTCGGATGTTGGGTACATATTGAGAAGGGGGTCATTGAAAGATGTCAGACGAGACGCAAAGTTCTGAAGAAACGTCTCAGGATTGTAGGGATTTTGCCCCATACATTTGTTCACGGTATCGATGTCGGTCTTGATTAGGCAGGTTGCGTTAAACATACAATTTGTCCTTTCTTTTGATTGATATTTGTTTTTTCGGAAATGGTTGACAGAAAACTGTCGGCACTCCTTTCTTGCAAATAAAAAAGCAGGCCCACCGAATTGGTGAGTCTGCTAATTTAGCTGCAGAATATGAATTGTACGCATTGGGCCAAAAGGCTGTTATCTATCGTACATTTTTTATGATATGCTGTTCGCACAATATTGCAAGAGATTTGTGAGGCCGACAGCACTGCGTAGCAAAAAGAAGAAGCCGCTGCCCCCAGCATAGGCAACGGCTTATTGTTATTTACTGAGCGCTTTCTCAGCGTTTTCTTTGACAGTCGAGCGAATATCAGCAGACACCTTCAAAATGTCCAGCGCTGCTTCAATGGAAAAATGTCCCGAACGAACGAGGTTCGCAACGCTCTCAGAAAGAGATTCGAGATGCCCTTCTTCGCGGCCTTTTTTGAGTCCCTGCTGCTCGACAAAGTCACTGTAATTGCACATTTGATTGATACCCTCCTTGATGTCAGTTGCAACCGCAAAAGCCTTGATTAAGATTCAGAATTGCCAAACACGCCGAGCAGTTGCTCCACGCTCGGAGCCAGCAGATAATATCTGCAGCCATCCTGCTCAATCACGAAAACAATATCCCCAGACCCGGTTCGGGCAGTGCTGTTGTATTTGGCTTCAATGCCGGATGGCAGAACCACAGATTCATCGAGAGGCTTGGATTCCTTGATAGCGGCCGAGCTTGTGATAAATACCCTGCCCTGATTCGTTTCGATTTTGGCAAGAGCGTTATCCACTTCAATCATCGAATTGTTCTTAACTGGAACGCCAAAGATTGTGATGGTCGGTGCGACATCGCAAAGAACCGCTCCATCCAAAAGCTGTTGTATCGCTTTGGTTTGCTGCTGTTCTTCATTCACCTTGACAAGTGCCGTGACGACAAGGCTGGTATCCTCATTGATGTTCCTGGTTCCGGATATCAAGGCGGAATCATTTATCAGAAGAAAGTTGACGCCTTCTTCCTTGTGCCCATTCACAAGAGTCATATGATAGGCCCCAACGCAGGCCGTATGGTCTTGCGTCTGATACGATACCAGGCTCCTTTCACCGATGCTCTGTATCGGAATGCAGACCGTTGTATCATCCAAAGAGAGCGGCACACAGGAATTGAGAGTCAATTTGAGTCTTTCTTTGCTTGCAACAAAATTCATGTGCGGGTCACTTGCATCAAATGGAGTGATTTCTGCCGTTTCCGGCGTTGCTGGCAATAAATGAGATACAAACTCTGCAAATTCAGCCGTTTCCGGCGTCTGCTGTACCTTCTCCGCCAACTTTTCGTGCATTCTTTGAGCGTCCCTGAACGCCCAGATGCTTGTGACAAAAATCAGCAGCATCGCCGCAATCATCAGCCCTTCAAGCTTTTCTCCGTTGTTTTTCATGGTTCTCCTCACCCGATTCCACGCAAAAAATACTGATTCAGTTTCTAATGATACGAGCATCGCAAGAACTGGCAAGCAAAGTGCCAACACAAAAGCCACCTCCCCGAAACGGGCAGATGGCACAGTGAAAGATTGGTTCAGAACGTATTAGCCCTGGAAGAATCCCTGCAACGCTTCTACACTGGTTGCAAGAATTTTGATATTGCGGTTATTTACCGAAGAGACAAACGGGATATACCCGGTCTCTTTGTCCTGCACGTTCCCGTATCGAACGGTGAGTCCACCGGGAAGATTCAGAGTTTTAGAGAATACGTTTTTGTCATAATTGAAAGAGAAAGTCGATACCAAAACGGTGTTGTCATTCAGCTGCAGCTGCAAATAGCCATCGTCCGCTTCGATTACAACATCGTCTTTTATGGTTTCTCCAAACACGGTTGTCGCAGGAGCTGTATCGGTGATTGCTGCATCAGCAAGCAGCTTTTCAATCACTGCCTCTTGTTCCGTTTCCTGCCCTTCCTCGGCTTCAGCAGCAACGGTCAAAGTCAATCCTTCTCCCATCGTCCTTGTCCCCGACAGGATTTCCTTGTCGTCGTTTTGGAAAGTCACAACGGAGTCTTCCGTATTCCCTTCCACCAACGCAATTTTGTAATCCCCGATTGCGGCAGTGGAATTACCGGAGCAATAGGTCACCGTGCATCCGCCCTGCCCGGCAGCGGCGACAGGAATGCAGACAGTCACGTCGCCCAGCGTGACCGGAACATAGGAGCCGTCATCTGGAACAATGCCGCTTTTCGTCACGGTGAAGTTCAGCTCTGGCTCCAGAGTCTTTGCGGTTTCGGCTGTTGCAGCCGTCTCGGCAGTTTCAGCGGTTGCGCCATAGAACAGCAAAGGTTCCAGCCGCTCTTCATAATTCACCGTTTGCTGCAGCTCTGAAAGACTACGATTGATGCGGTTCGCGTCAACGATAGCGAAAATCAGCAATGCAGCAAGTGCTGCCATGAGAATCGCCGCAAGGCATGTCATCTTTTTATTATTCTTCTGCATAAAACTCAGCTCCAAAAAGTCAATGTGATATCGTGATAATTCGAACCGTTGCAGGTATACATGATGGTTCCGCTGCCTGTCGTAGCGCTCGACCCATCCTCATACAGCAAATCATAACCAGCGTTCACGCCGCAACAGATGCCGGTACATGTAAGCGTTTGTATCGAAGTTCCGCGATAAATATAAGCTTTCGTTCCAACCGAGCAACGCTTGATTTTCCAGAACCCCTGATTCCAGTGGTCCGCAACCAGCATATAGTTTTTGAACGGAAAATATGCAGCGCTGTCCTGTGCATCCGCTGCTGCCTGGCTGACGACTGCAAACAACGCCACATTGACTCCCACGGAAGGAATCACGAGCCGCCCATACATATTCGGTCTTCTCGCCATCTCTTCCAGAACCGCGTCATTCGACACCGATGCCGTAATGGACTTCTCTTTGATGTTTGCGTTGCAGAGAGACGCGAGTCGTTTTGCTTCCCCCGCTACATTCTCATTTGAGAACGAAGCAATCGCGATTTGGGTATCGGCTCTCGTTAGAGCGGCGGCGGCCGCCGCGTTCAACATTGGTTGTTCTTGTGCTGCCTGTATCGCTTCCGCATGAGTTGTCAGGATTCTTGCCGTGCTATCCAGCTGCCGGATTTCGAATTCCGTTTGCTTCAGCCCCAAAAAATTGAGGATTGCGAAAATAAATATCAGGAAATACCCGACTTTCATAAAATATAGTTTCAATGCGTTTATCCTTCTACCGTTGATTTTTAGTTTCGTATCACTGTTCTTAATCATACGCAATTCGCACAGCTTGGCAACAAAAAACGCCCACCCAAAATGGGCAGGCGATGAGGCAAATTAACTATTTGGTTTTCATGATGCAAAGGCCGATATATTTTCTGCCATTGGGTGCCGTATACGGTTCAATCCCAACCTCAACATCCTGTGTGCCGGTCCCCTCTTTGTTCTGAATCGTGGCTTCGACGGTTTTCCCGGAGAGAAGAGTCTTGGCAATATCGGCATCAACATCAAGCTCATTGCCATACAGCTTCGATTCCTTCCAGAGTGCAGCGCCACAGGACTTGTTTGTACAAGTGAACGCCTTAGCCGTCTCTGCGACAGGCTTACCGCAGAACGGGCATTTCCCAACTTTGCTGCCAAATGACATGCCAGACTTATCAAATTCAATATGATAAGCAAGGCGGTCTCCTGAAAAGTCGCAAGTTAGTATGGAGTCGTATTTTTTGCCGGTCTTGGCGCTTATGCATCCTTTGAGCGGAGCTTTGCCTTTTGTGAGCAGAGCCTTTGCTGTTGTTTTGGTCATTTCTTTGCCGAGCGATTCAAGAAACTTATTCTTTTTCCAGAGTACGACTGGGCACCGTTTCCCATCAGGTCCTTTCCCGGTACAAGCATAGGCAAGTTTTGTTTCCACAACATCCCTGCCACATTTCGGACACTGGCAGAGAACCGGATACTTGCCAGCAGTTCCTTGAGCGGTTTCAATCGTCACGTCCTTTGACATGATGTTTTCAAGGGTTTGTTTCGTGAATTCAAGAACCTGAATGCGGGTCAGGTTTCCATCCTTGATGGAGTGCAGCTGCTTGGAGAGATTCACGGTCACGGGAACATCCAAGACAATGCCCAGCTTATCCATAATATCGACCAGCTGGAACCCTGCGGGTTCCCCGTAATACACGCCCTTCTTGAGGGAAATGTACTGACTCTTGACACACCGGTCTAACGTGTCGGCGCGAGTTGCTTCGGTGCAGATGGTAGCGTCAGAAAGAATCTCTTTCCATTCAGCGTCCGTGTACTCGGTATCTTCTTTCTCTGCACCGCGCATCGGGGCGACCATCCAGTTATTGAGAGCCTCGACCGTATACCGTTTCGGAGGTGTTGTCATCTTCCCGACCAGCTGGAAATTGATGTTTACAGCATCACCCTTATTGAGTTTCGGAAGCATCTTGTCTCCACTCGACGGCTTCTCAAATTCTCGCCAACCGGACGTAACCTGTACATCACCTTTCAGCGTGAAGTCTTCGTCATGGCAATGAATGACAATCGTGGTCCGGTCCACGGTGCAATCCTCTGTACAGAAGACAGCACAAAATCGATTCAGAATACATTCAAAGACCGTTTTCTGTGCTCCTGCCAATGTCCCTGGCCACTTACCGGTCGGGGTGATAGCAGAGTGAGCCTCGATTTTACTGTCGTCATAAATCGATTTAAGGCCCGGCTTATTGACAAGGCCCGTAATTCCGTTCTGCGCTAAACCTCTGATGGCGGCGTCCACTTTGACAACTTCATTTGTGGCAAGGTAGCTGCTGTTGGTGCGCGGATAGGTGACGAATCCACCTTCGTACAGACTCTGTGTTGCAGCAAGGACATCTGCCGGGGACAGGGTCTTATCGGTCTTACAGGCAAAGCTCTGCAAGTCGCTCATGGAAAAGAGCTTGCCGGGATTGATGGTCTTGCGCTCGGTCTTGACGCTCGTGACGGTCGCACCTGCCCGGTTGAAGGCGTCCGCCAATGCCTGAGCTTCGGCTTCATGCCCTTCCTCAAAGGTCCGTTTACTGGTCAGTTCAATATCTTCACCGTTCGTCTTTTCCTTGCTGGACACGGCAGAATACGGTTTCGGAACAAAATCCTGAATTGCCTTTTCGCGTTCAATGACATGGGCGACAATCGGGCAGACACAGCGGCCAATGCGGATAAAAGAGCCTGCCTTAATGGAAGCATACCGGGTCAGTTCAATTCCCAAGAGCCAGTCCATCTCGCTGCGGGTCTCTGCGGAGGAGGAAAAATCCGCATACCCATCATTAGGTTTTGACGTCTCAAATGCCTGTTTGACGGTCTTGTTGGTCGTATCGGGCAGCCAGAGCCGGTAGATGGGTTTCGGCTTTTTGAGTCCATACTGGATGATTTCATCAACCAACCGCTGGCCTTCCCGGTCAGGGTCTCCGGCATTATAAATCTTATCAACGTCTGTGCGGTTCATCAGGCTATTGATAGTTCGAATCAGGCCCTTGACATTGTCCTTCCCCTCGAACTTAAAATTCCAGTTGTCGGGAAAGAACGGAAGACGTTCCATCGTCCAGGAATGTTTTTTCCCCGGCTCATAATCCGGAAAATACGCATCCAGGTCAATGAGTTCGTACAGATGTCCAACGGAGGAAGCCACGATATAATTCTGGCTTTCCAGCCATGTATTCCGGTCTTTTCCCTGCCGTGTGAACTGTTCGTTCTTCCACCAGGTGAGTCCCGACGCAATGCTGCGTCCAAGCGAAGGCTTCTCAGCGATAACCAGTGTCTTTGCCATTGTCGTCCTCTCTAGTCTAAGCCATTGATGACTGTCTCATACCGGCTGACATCCTGTATCGGCCGCCCGTACAGCTTGTAATATACGCCAGCAAAACTTCCCGCGACAGCCGAAATGAGCTTCTTTTCTCCGGCAATATCCTGCCGCACTATGTGGATGCAGGAATTGAAGCTCTTAGATTTCCCAAAACAATACAGAGCCAGAATCAGAGTCGATGCGATATCCCCACTGTTCCCGACTTTTTCAGAATTCAAAATCTGGTCAAGCTGTTCGCCAAGAGCCGCGACGGAATACCTGCTGCCGACCGTTATAGCGGCCATTTCAACGGCCTTTTGTTTGGTTCTTTCTCCCTGCACAAGTTGACGTATAATTTCTGCATAAATACACGAACACAGCACCGCGTTGTTCGTGCTGTGCGTCATGGCGGCAACATCCGTCACGGTATTGAGCAGCTGGATATCATAGACCGGCAGGAATGCAAGCGGTAGGATTCGAGCCGTGACTTGTGCTTCCGTGCAGCTCTTTTCGGAATTACCCAGGGTTAGAAGAATTTGATTCCTGATGGCATCACATGAAACGAGCCCGTGACGGGATTCAATCCCCTTCATCGTGGCTAAGAGAATTTTACTGTTCAGGCCCAATGCTTGATTCAGAGCGTCCGGAGATGCTTTGCTAGGATTCAGACTTGGATTCAAAGCAGCTTGTTCGCCAAGAATAAAACCCATAAGACCGGAGGCTGAAGGAGAGAGCTGCGGTTTTAGAAAATACTCAAAGCACATAGCTGTTTCCTTTCCGGCTTATAGTTTTCAGCAAAAAAGTTCCCGGTTGGTTCCGGGAACGGATAATGTCAGCGGTACTTTTCCTGAATTTCTTCCTGTGTTGCCAGGCGCGGTTCACGGGACTTCGAAATGACGAACGGCGTGCAGTATTCGTTCAGCCAATTGATATCACCCCGGTCAATTTGGCTGAAAATCTGGCAAAGGACATTGACATGAACCCCGGCCCTGGCAGCAGCTCTCAGGAGGTCGCGGCGGCCGTTGAAGATATCGTGGCGGCATTGGTCATAGAACACAAACACCATCCGCCGATTGTTCTGGTACTCGTTGTCATCCTCATTGCCCAAGAACATGCGGGATTCCCCGTTATTGGCGATATCGACGGCCTTTCCAATTGCTTCCCCTGCGCCATCCTGCAGTGCAAAGAGGAGCTTGCCATGAGGCTTGCTGCCATAGGTGTCGGAAACCATCCGGCAGATACGCTCAAACTCCCGGTCAAAGCCGATGTAGATGATGACATTGTTCACGTCGCGAAGCGTCTCAACCACTTCCCTGGCAGCCCAGCGAGTCTTACCGGCTCCGGGCCGTCCAGCAATCACGGAAATACGAGTATCAGTATCCATGTGTTTCACTCCTTGTCACTCAGTGGGTTTGTCTTCAACCTTGATTTTTTCGACTTTGGTTTCCGGCTCGTCATCCTCATCGTTGTCTTTGGCGGTGGCTGCTGCTTCCGCTTCAGCCAAGCGTTCCTCGGATTCATCCATCTTGCTAACCAGCTCATCGAAGGTCAACTTGTGCTTTTCTTCCTGTGGTTCAGAAGGCTTTGTAGGCTCTTCGGGTTCTTCCGGCTCTTCGGGGTCCTCAGGGCCTTCTTCATCGGGTTCAATTTTCACAATCACATGGTCGCTGAAAGCCACATAGGCAACAGCAGCAACCGTCACAGCACCAATTACGGCAAGAATATTTTTCAGCATGATAAAAACCGCCTTTCAGGTTTGTGGGTATTCACGATACTTCACAGTGTACGGAATTCGCAATGGAATACAAGTATCTGCCAAAAGATTTAGCAACCAGGCTCACCGAGGTTACTGCAGACGTTCTGAACGATGCATTGGTGGGCGGGGTATGAGGGTTCCGGCGAACGTGCAGGCAAGGGGCAAGTTGTTAATTCAGCCCTTTTCATTTTCCTCGAACCGTTTCCTGCGTCGTTCCGTGCAGCGTTTGAGTTCCGCCAAGGAGACGACCTTCACGAGGATTCTCTGAGAGGTCGGGAAGTTTCGCATCACACCGATGCCTTTCAGGATACGCCAGTAATCGTCCGGCGTAATTTGCTGTATGGTGTAAATCGGAGCTTTGGTCAATTCCATGACATAGTTCCCGACCATGATTCGAATTCGCTCGCGTTCTTCCAGCTGAATCAACGAAACATCCTCGTCCACCATCACGCGCACAACAGCGAGCGGGGTGAATTTCGGATGCAGGTTTCCGTTCATGTCAGGTTCGGGAGAAAGGATGTTTGCAACGTAATCGAGGAACCGCCAGGGAGTGACCCGGTCTCCGTCGAAAATCGGAGCAATCATCTCCGTTTCCGGGATGAACTCAGTGCTAAGGATTTTGGTGCCAGCCGGAAGGTCTTTGAGCAGAGATTCCGAGAGTTCCTGTTTCATCAAGTCGGCCTTTTCATCGGTCAGGTCATCGACGCTAGGGCTGATGACATAGTCGTAATGAACTTCGCGGCCATTGAGCAGAGCCGTAACGCGAAGATATAGTTTATCAAACTTCAAAGATTCGTTTACCTCCAGCAAAGACAAGGTGCTTTATGAGTTTAGCAACCATCACGATGACGCTCAGGAGCATCACGGGTGCGGATGCAAGGATAACGGCGAATGCCACACACTGGATGACCTGCAAGGCGAACCAGGTAGGAAAGATATTGTCCCGGAACAGACAGAATGCAAAGACCACAAGACCAATGCAGAACCACGACCCCTTGATGTCGTACCGACTCGGGCAGGAATGATATGCTATCTGGCTCATGACGATTGCGAGTATCCAGATGGCAGGATGCTTGAAGCAGTCATTGCCAAGACTCGACCAGAACCCAAGAAGCAGCTGGCTCATGGTGCAAATCTGAACCATGCCGAGGATTCCCGGTGCAATGCCGATGAGGGTCTGTTGGATGCAGCGAAACGGATAAAGGCCGCGTGGCGTGTAGTTCACATAGCCGAGAACTTCGTCATCCTGTTTCTGGAAAATCTTGTAGAGCTTCACGCCGTCGATTCGAGCACCGGTGAAGATGGCAACCAGGAGATGGGAAAGCTCGTGGTGGATAACGCCGATTGCAGTAACACGGGTATCGTAGAACCTTGCCGTCTTAGTGCCGAACGCTTTCATGACAAGCCAGAGACTCAAGTTCCGGCCAAGCCATTCGATAGCAAGAATCACCACAATGGTTAAGACAAGGCATTGTCCCTGCCAGGCATCGAGATGTTCAAGAATCATGCTGCTGCTCACACAATCACCTTCCTCACGCTTTGGTACGTACAGGTCCCCAGCCGCTTCAAGCAGCAAAATTTCGGAACCCGCCACAATGGGAATCTGGAAAATGCAACACGGTGAATGCAGGCGTATTGGCAGAATTGCTTGTTCTTTCTGCAGATGCATAAGTACCGATATCGCTTCATGTCCAGCTCCTCTCGCCATGATTTAATTATATCATGAGCCGAACATGCCCTCAATGCGAAGGGCGAATTGTTAGCACTTTAGACACAAATACAAGGAGCAAGGAATTCAGGCGGCCAAAGCCCAATGAGCAGCTACGCAAGCTAAGGCACGGAATGTGGAGGGATGAGAAACAAGCAGCTACGCGAATGCCAGGGAGTAAAGAAGCACCAGCCCAAAAGCAAGGCAGCTACGCTCCAGACGGCAGTGGACACAACTCGCAACAACCCGCAACGGCCGCCAAATTGCAGCTAAGGAATAGTGGGTTTCCTAAGGCAAAGCTATGACAAAGCCAATCCCAAGGAACTCAAAGCTAATCCTAAGCAATCCTAAGCTAACTCTAAGCCAATCCTTCTCAGTTCAAATCTAGTAGTCTCTCTTACTTATCAATGCCCTTGTATATATATAGAGCTCTACTAAGAGGACGCGGACAAAAGCCTGAAAAACATTGCCAATTCGTTTGACATTCTTGGGCAGGGTCCGTTTTTCAGGAGAAATCGGGCTCCTGGACTCCTATTACCAGTCCAGCCGACAAATTTTTTTCGGGTCGGGAAAGCCGTCATGGCCGCCACGTGGGCCACTTCATCCGTCCGCAGTTCAGCTATCAGCGCCAAAAAGGCGGGATTTGTGTCAGGTCCCTTTAGATTTCGTTCTCATTCGCAAGCGGGCGTGTCCTCCGAAAGGGTACACTTATCCTGAAATTCTGAAATAACAGCATGAACGCGAAAATATTGTAGCGTTTGCCAGCATTTGTGGTCCGTGAAATCCTCTACCAGCATCCCGGCATTGCGAGCGTGACTCCTGAGCCGCAGCCTGTTCGGGAATTTTGTTCTCACTCATAAATGGGCGTGTCCTTCTCGAACGTGTGAGTCTAAATTTTGCCTCACCGGGACTGTCAATAGTGAATTGAACTTTGCACAAAAGGAAGAGACTCGCTTTAAATCCTGCACATCAACCCGGCAAACTTGTGTTCTCGCTCATGAATGAGTGTGTCCGTTTGCCGACCAGAGATACAGGTTCAATTAGAAATGACTTCCAGCATATAGCTTTTTTAAGGTTCAATTCGCGCAAAAGAGATATGTAATTGTGAAGGTACTAAAAAGGTTCAGGTTGCAACTTGCCGCGTGCGACCGTAATCAAAATGCCTTTGAACTTTGCCAACGCCGTCCCAGAGCTGACTTATCGCGGAGCAGCAGCTAGTCGCGTAGTTGTTCAGAGCATCCTTGACGGAGTGCCAACCTTTGTGGGATTGAGGTTCAAAGCACAGCTGATTGTACGCATCACTGAAAGGAGTAAAAGGTACATTGCCGTCCGACTTCTCGTCATCCTTAGAAGAGTCCTTCTTCTCAGTAGTGACGGTCTCGGTACTGTCAGCAGCCTTGGCGGTCGCAACCGTCTCAGCAGTTTCAGCGGATTCAGCAGTCACAGTAGCTTCATTAGCTTCCTGCGGCTTTGCCGTTTCCAGTTCGTCAGCCGTCTGTGGTTCGGGAGTCTCCACGATAACCGTGACGTGACCAACGAGCTTATTGACCGCCTTGTCAACGAGCATGAGGTCTTCCTCAGATACAGAGTCAAAAGACCGGTTCAGAGCGTTGAACACCGTGTTCCGGTTGACGCCCATCAGTTCAGCAACCTTCTGCTTCTGATATCCCATCTCAACGAGCCGCTGAGCTGTCAGGTTCTTGACGCGGAATGCCTGTTGTTCCTTCTCCACGATATCAAGACCGCGCACTTTCGCCTGCTCATAGACAGTAGGAACCGAGATTTTCAGTTCCTTTGCAATGGCACGAACGGACATTCCGGAAGCATAGAGTTCCGGGATGCGGTTATAAATGACCATGCGCTGTTTCCGGCGTTCCTGAGCCTCGTACTTTTGACGATGGTTCCGGATGCGGAGGTCGGGAATGATGCCGTGGTTGATGAGGACACCGAGCATGTAACGGTCAGCCTTGGAGCTTGCAATCGGAGGCGGGATTTCGCCTTTTTCGTAACGCTTTGGCTTAGATTCGCTCTCGCTCTTCTTCCCTTCCGCCTTGGCTTTGGGATTCTTGAGAGCACTTGCGGGAATGCCGGAGAGTGCTTCAATTGTCGAGTTCTTGCAAGGGTATTTGCAGGTGGAAACGAGATGCGCAACTTCCTTGTCAGAAAGGGGCTGAGAAAAAGTGCAGTTGATGAGCTGTGCCTTATCCATATCCGGATGACCGCCACGGTCATAGCAGGTGGACAGTACAGCCAAGAGAGTGCTGTGACGTTTTCCTTCGCCACACGGATTTGCCTGAAGGTATCGAAGCGCCAGTTCAAAGCGGCAGACGAAGTTTGCTTTCCGTTCTTCCTTCTCTTTGTAATTGTTCAGAACGTCAAGAAGATGCGGATAGCGCACGCACATTGCCGCGAAGCGCTTTTTAGCCCATTCAAGGATTTCGCCCTCAGTCTTGTTGAAGTTTGCATCAGACGGAGCAACTTTCTCGTCGGCAAAGCGATAAGGAACCTTATACTGGTCTGCGAGCTTCAGCAAGTTGAAGGGTTTGTCTTCAGGGACCCGAATACAATGACAACAGCGTTTTGCCTTGGTATTATAAGTACCAGGCAGACGAGCAACGCGGTTGGTTTCATGAACCGCCTTATCCAGCTCAACATTTGCCGTGAACTGGGCCTTCTCAATCAACTCATTCAGCTTGAGAGAAATTGCTCTATGTACGCCGCTGTAGGCCAAGCCGTAAGAGAGATTGTTTGGGTTGCAGGGTTCAAGAAACACAAACAAGCCAACACCACGGCCGCTGTTAGAAACTGCACAGTCCGGAATCTCATGATGATTCACGGCATCCAGTACAAGTTCACCGATGCGGTCGCTGATGTCAGCTGGTGCGTTATCGCCGTGGCAATCAATGTCAAAGAACAGAGCGCGCAGCTTATCGACATCCGCCTTACGACGGATACCTTTTCCGCGCAGAGATTTCTGAGGATGGAACGTATTGATGGAGAAGTAGATGTTGGTAGAGGTATCCCAATAAGTCGGGGTCCCATATTTCGGGTTGACTTTATCAAAGATGCGCTCACGAACACCCGCTTCCAGAGACTCAGAATTGATTTGGGCAACGGTCTTCATTTTCTCTTCGCCATTTGTCCGAATCAGGAACTGAGTCACGCCATCGGCATTTACATCACTCAGCAGCTTTACAAATGCGTCATCAAGGGCAGTGCATCCAAGCGCCTGTCCGAAGATGGTATTCGTTTTTGTATAGCTGTTATTTAGCATTGATGTGTCCTTCTGATTTTGTATTCAGGTGTTGGGATTTTAACCCATACTTTCATTGTCTGCAATTCGCACACCTCCGCTAGATAGCAACACTACAAATCGACCGCCCATAATAAATAAAATTTGTAAATATTGCACAAAACAAGCCTGGAACAAAATCCAGAGTCGATTTGAATACTCGAAAGCCTTGTCCAGAAAGCGGTCAGCCGTTTAGATTTCACTAAACATATGTACAAAAATGCCCCTGGCCGAAAAATCCGGTCAAGGGCAGAGATTTTTAGGTTTCGGAAGGTACAAAAACAACGAAATAATCGTCTTTATATCCTTGTGTCCAGCCAGAAAGTTGGTTTAGATATTCGATGCAGGGACCGCTTTGGGAGCGCCGTAAAAGGATGGCATCAAAGTCAAATTGATTCAAACAGTCTTCCATGCCAGTGTCGGTGGAATAGCTCATGAATGCAAAATTCACACTTGCTTCGATGACATCGTCCGGGAATAGGTCTGCTCTGGAATCCGCGAAGCTTTTGATGCCATGATAGATGCAATACCCGCCATCATTGTAGGAGGTATAGAGCCGCTGCGGGTTGAGGTCTTGGATGTATGAGACAAGGTCAGCTGTGATGTAATCCCCTGTCTTATCGGGGTCGTTGGCCATGGAAGGTGCATAGACAGCAGATACAAGAACGAGCACGGCAGCTGCAGCGATAGTGTATTTCTTGGTGTTTCCCGCCCAGGAACTGTTGGGCCTGCCGCCAGCTTTCCACATCCGGTTTTCCTGTGCGGAGATAAGAGAAGTGAGGAACCGGTAAATGAGGGGAGTCATGACGATAACCCAATAGCTGCGGATGCGGACATACATTGCTGTCATGAACAGGCAGCAGAGATACGGGGCAAATTCTGTGAGCTTTACCTTCATCTTGTAGGCTACAATCAGGAACAAGAAGGCAAGACACAGAAACACAACTTCATTGGCAAGATGGCTCGGCATCCATTCAGAAACATATTTCTTGGTCGTTTCATTGTTTGTCACAAAGAAATAGATATAGAGCTTGATGCCGTATGGATTCAGGAGTCCGGCCAAAATATCGGAAAGAAAGACCTGGAACAGGGCACGGAACCGCTTCTTTGAGTCGCCCTTTTCGTTATAGATATCAAAGGCATTGATGTCAGGAGCAAAGCACAAGACCAGGAACAGCAGATTGAACGCGAACAGAATGGGCAATGCCCCGCCGTGCAAGTTTGCCCAAAGAACGCTCACAACAGGAAGCAGCCAGCGGAGCTTTGTGTCAGGTTCTTCATAGACTTTGTTCAGCAGATAGAATCCGATTGCAAAGAGCGTTAAGCCGATGCTTTGCGGTCTTCCTGCCCAGTCGAGCGGCAGCGTGACAAGGGCCAAAGCCAGGACATTCATAAAAGGGTCTTTGATTTGTCTGCCCCAGATATATTCAATGAACAGACAGTAGGCAAAGACTGTCACTGCGATGAACGCAAGCATCCCGTAAACAGGATTCACAGAAATGCAGGAAAATGCGTAAAGAATCAGGCTGCTGAGCCAGGAATGGGCGGTTTCCTGCAAATTGAGTTCCGGGCTTAGCCAGGAGAAAGTGTCCTGAGTTGGGATGGCTTTATTTTGCCAGATGCTTTTTCCTAAGGTGAGATGCCAGAAATAATCGCTGTCAACGACTCCTTGCCTTTCTGCCATAATGACGGCAATAGCGGTTACAATGACGGCCGCAAATAGATAGAGTGTTTTATTTGACCTTTTGGCTTTGAGTGCAAGCATAATGATTCCTCCAGTTTTTATTCGCTGTCTTAATTGTCCGCAATTCGCAAATTTGAGCAACAAAAAGAGCTGCCCATCCGAAGATGGACAGCTCTGGATTAGACATATGCAGGTCTAAAATATTGAGTCCTATATCTTATTGCTGTCCCAAACCGCACAAGCCACCGAAGCAACGATACAGCCACCGGCGATGTGAAGCATCAGAACTGCAACATTGATGAGAGTACCGAGCGTTTCGTGGCTGAGACCGGAATCAAAGATGCCGATATCAGCGATAAGAGATATTGCCATTATTATGAACGCTCCTGCCGCTGCAAAGCAGCCAATTGCAGGCTTAGAATTCTTCAGCCAGCCAAACATTTCTTTGGTCTTGGCTATGAATTTGAGCTCGTCCTTATCAATGTAAAAATACCGTTCTCTCGTCGCACAAGCTGACACGTACAAGGCAGCCAGTGCAGAGAGCACGCCGAAAATGCAGAATGCGGTGGTTCCGGTCCTGACAAAAGAACCCAGGACCAGCATCAGAATGGATTCCGACGTCAGCGGAGTTACAGCTTTCAGCAGAGACTGAATCAGAATGAGAAGCAGGGTGACTCCGATTGCTTCCGCCGCGATAATAGCGGATATGGCAGAGATTCGAGCTGCAGCGTAGTCGTTGCGAATGGTATCAGATTTCATAGTTTTGCACTCCTTTGATATGTATTCAAGCGATTCCGTGGATTGTTTTAATGAGGTAAACTTTGTTAGACTTGTTGCTGAGCCAAAGCCTTTCCGCTGCCGGGTCCATTAAGCCAAACCGCTTATGAACCGCGTGCAGGAAGCAGGCTTTGATTTCAGCGTCCGATGAGGTATACGATACGCGGGCGCACCGAATATCCATATCGTTGAACTCGTGTTCAAAGAACAACGTCAGCAGAAGGATTTCCTCGTGAGTATCATGAACCCCATCCTGAAAAAGAGAACCATCCTCGTTCAGAATGGTCGCCTGTGTGTTCTCACACATATGCTGGTGAACCATGAGGTTCACAACATCAGGCCCCAGACGAAAATCTTTCTGCGTCGGATTTTTATAAAAGTGGTACAGATTCGGGCAGAGATGATTCATCACATACCGTACCTGTTCCTCTTCTGTCCCCTTGTCAGAGGAATCCGCAAACCATTGAGGAAACTTTGCGTAGGAATAGGAGTTCTGCGGCAGGTAGAGCTTTTCGAGTAAAGCCTCGACTCTCTTCCCCGGCTCAGACGGTTCATATTCGTGTTTGTCTGCTTTCTGGATAAGGTACTGAGACCAATCGATGGGTGATTCAAATCCGTGGTATTTCATAATGTTAACCTCCTTATGCGGCTGCATCGTAAGACACAACACCAGCGACCAAATACCGATTTTTGCAGCCCGTAAGTTTCTGAGCCGCAGTTTCTGCAAAGTGCAGATATGCGGTCATCAAGGTGCTGTCGGAAAGCCGGTAAGCGTCAATGGACACAACAGACAAGACGACCAGGTTACCGCGTTCATCCAGAACGGATTTCCAGCCGTTTGCCTCACAGACACTTTGCATATCAGCGAGGTAGCTGGAAGCAACCGGGATAATTGCCTTGACAAGGATTCGAGCCTTGCCGTTGTAGAGTGGAACGGAACGGCCAATGCCGCCTAATACCTTAAACACAAGAGCACCTCCAGCGTTCTGTTTTCTACAGCGCTGCATCCTGTTCAAATACAGCGTAAAAGTTGTGATAGTGTTCAAATTTGTCCTTGACCCACTCGCCTGCAATGTACAGAGGAAGGTCGTCAAACTCTTTGCAATCGTCGAGAGTGTACGGAACGGCGTCATCGTGGCACCCATTTTCCTTATCGACCGCAAGCATTTCATCAGCCGCTTTCTTGGCCGACTCAAAGCTCATATGTACCCCGCCGCAAATTGCAACGGAGTCAAACGTGCCGATATCTTCATTGGAATAATGGGACAGGATAGCATAGCACTTATGGCGTTCGGGTACGCCGCTCAAAGTGTTCAGTGCCATAGTTGCGCCGTCCACATAGCCGTAGCAGTAGGCAGCATTGTAGCAAGTTTGGTCTGTGTAGCTGTTGGCCTCCTGGTTCTTGGCTTTGATGAGTTTGCAGATAATTTCTTTGTTATTAGACATAATAAATACCTCCATAGTTGTAGTGTTAAAACGGGTTGGGACAATGTTGCCCTAGAGCAATCGTCCGTTCTGCATGGCTTCACCGAAATAGGAATCGACCACCTCTTTTGCGAAAGCAAAATAGGTTTCTCGGTTCTCTTCCGTGACCCGTTCAGCAAGAACAGGTGTGTTCAGCTTCACGCACAGACGATTGGCAAAGTTCACCCGTGCCATCAGCCCTTCGTGCAACGCACGGCGATGACGGTCGAGTTCCATGACGTACTGTCGAAACTCCTCACCGTCCATCGTGAAACGCGCGTGCTGTATCTGGACTTCCTGATTCGACACTATGTTGACGTAATCAACACAGGTTTTGAGCATCACGACAACGTCATCAACGCAGTCGTTCAGCAGTTCAGAGGCCATGAGGGCGGTGTACAGGTCGTTGACCTTGCAGCAGAGGGTGTTGTTGCGGCTATTCAGATTGATACTCATACGTCTCCCCTTAACGCGGGGTCATCGTGCGGCTCTTGGCTTTTGCCTCCACCGCAATGTGGACCCCGTAAAGGGCTTGGATTGATTTACTTGTTACAGATGCTTCCGGCTGAACCGGTCGTATAATAGGTGTTGAGAACCTCTTTGGCGAATGCAGTGTAGGCCGGGGAATTAGCAAGAGAATACATGTTGCCGGAGTTCATTTCGGCTTCAATTGCGTCTGCCACATTTCCAGCAATCTGGTCTGTGTTGTATTTCTTGCACAGCCGGTTGAGTAAAGCGACATTGGCAGCCGCGTTTTCGAGCAAACTGGTACGGGCAGAATCGACGCTGTGATAAAAAATGCGGTAGCTTGCAGCATCCATCGTGATACGAGCTTGCTGAATTAAGATTTCTTGTTCAGCCAAAAAACTGGCATAATTTGCAAGACTATTGAGACTGTCAACGACCATAAAGGCGAGACCACTATCACCAGCCTTCTGCATTGCTTCGTATAGTGCTGCGACTTTCTTTGTGAGAAGAGTGTTCTGGTTATTAGGGTTAAAATTCATGAAATCGTTCCTTTCTTTTTCATGTAAACAAAAAAAGCAGGCCCATCCGAAGATGAGTCTGCTTTCTGCTACAGGTTGTGAATAACTATGGATTTGCTGGTATCCATCGTACAAGACTGATTTTATTCATTCCGCAAGCGCGGTCAAGCAAAATCAGCCTTTGTATTCTTTAGAAACCTTCTTTGCCAAATATACCTGCCCCTTAGGAGTAATCAGCGTCTTACGCGATGTATGGTAAGTGGTGCCGACATAGTACACCGTTTCCTTAACCTCGAAGATTCCCTGGTCGATGTAGCGCTGGTAAGCAACATTTGCAGAGTCAATATACTTTTCTTTGCGCAGCCACGCCATCAGACGGTTGCGGCCGATGTTGATACGGTCGTTGGCAAGACATTTTGCAAACTCGCCGAAATCGACGCTGTTCACGGATGCACTCACCGCGCGATGGAACTCAACACTCTCCTGCTGCACGCCGATAATGTTGTCCTGATTCTTGACAGCTTCCAGCGAAGTGACAAGCAAAGCCTTGGTTTTGGCGTCCGTGTTCGGGAGCCAATTATCGACAAAGACCACAGGGTCGTTTACATAGCCACCGGTCTGGCGAATCCGGGGCAAGAGTTCGTCAAAAACCCAGGTCTCAAACTTTTCCGCTTCGGGTTTGTTGGAGCGGCAAATGAGGCGATACACGTTGCCTTCTGAGATGAACTTGATGATGCGGGGAACGCCGTTCACATCCGTCCTGCCAGCCTTGATGCCATCATGGCGGCAATGTATGTTCAGCTCATGGCTTGGGTTTGAATAGCCCAAGGCCGAGCAAACATCTGCGGCGCAAAAATAGAATTTGTTGTCATCCTCCATGATGCGCAATTCGCCGAACATTTCGGACAAAAAGACTTCAGGTACACGATTTTTCATAGTATTTCCCTCCAAAAAAAGTACCCTAACAAATCGTTAGGTCATGCCTGTTTTTTAACGATGGTATGTACGAATTGTTTTGCAAAAGTATTCGCGAAATTATTCGCTGTATGCTTATTTTGCCGGAACCTCAGCCCCGCACTTGGAGCATGTGAACAAATCCTCGGCATCAGGTGCATGGGTCACTTCATCGCAGTCAGATTTGGCTTCGATAAAGTCGCCGTCCTCGTCCACCAGCCAAGTCTGGGTTACATGCGCAGTTGTGATGAATGTAGTGTTGCCGCATTTTGGGCAAGGACCGATTTTCAGATTAGCAGTCATTGTTGTTAATTCCTTCCTTTCTTGTGTTCGCGCAAACAAAAAAAGGCAGACTCACCCGAAAGTGAATCTGCCTTCAATGTGCGAGACTGTGAATTGTACGAACGCAAAACGCGCCTGGTAGATGATATCTATCGTACAACTAAAAGTTTATGCCGTTCGCAAGCGGCGTCAACAAAAAGCAAAGTCCGCCTACCGATACGGTAAACGGGCGAAAATCACAACAGTTTATACATGAAAATGCAAGTTACATCATAGGACGGTTTGCATGTTTGATAAACAAATTGTTCGTCTTGCTTTTGTAGGGACAAAAAGCCTAATCGTTTATAGTAGTTTAACAAAGGAACTTGGTCAAGAGCAAAAATATACAAAATTTTTACACCAAGTGTTTCACGAATTTCTCTTATCTGAGGCATGATAAATCCATAGAAAATTCGTGCTCCGACCATTGTAACTTTAGGGTGACGCACTCTGTATTTGCCGTTTACAGCAAAATTCGTAAGCTCGATTCCAGAGATGACATTCGTCGATTCATTTTGCCTCAACAAGATATTTCCTGCACGAATCGAATAATATCCAACAAGTTCGCCGGTCCCTTTTTGACGAATCAAATAGGTGCGGATATTTCCGGATTCTTCATCAACGAAAGCTTGGTCTTGCAGATATCTTGTCAAGCCATAGCCTTCTGGCCTAGTAGGTTGGAAATCTTGGATAAGGGATTTGTGGTCACTTTTTTCGCCAAGATGTTCCCGATAAAATTTTGGCTCAAATCTGAGCTCCATTTGCTTCAAGTGTCCGCAAACGTGCGTCCTCTTCTGCGATTTTTTTCATAGCTTGTTCATCGGTTTCGGTAGAAGGTTCGCCATTCATGATTTGATTATAAAGACACTCAGCATCTTTACCATCGATGTATGTAACATCAGGTGAAAAAACGAGCTTTCTTTCGCCAGTAGGCGTGATGATAAAATGATATTTTTTCATTGTAAGTTCCTCGCTCATTACGGACTCTCCTTTCTTTCAAAATTTAGGAGAGCTCTTTTGTCTTTACGTTTATTGTAGCACAAAAAAGTTCTCGGTTCAACAAAAAACAACATTGACACAAAGTATTTTAGCGTTGCTATATCATACGTTTTCCTCCTTTATCACAAGCAAAAAAGGCAGACTCACCCGAAAGTGAATCTGCCTTCATTGTACGAGATTGTGAATTGTACGAACGCAAAACGCGCCTGGTAGATGATATCTATCGTACAACTAAAAGTTTATGCCGTTCGCAAGCAGCGTCAACAAAAAAACCACCTGCTTAACAGCAAGCGGCATCAACGCATAAAAAACAGGCCCACGAAAGCGGTAAGTCTGCCATTGTCTGCAGAATTGTGAATACGGTCGATTAGGATGTCATCAATTGTACACTAAAGAGTATATGGCGGTTGCAAGCGAAGTCAAGACAAAAACACGAGAAATATTAAGACTCGGATGCGATGAAATTATCGTACAGCAGCACAGCCTGGCTGTCAACAAAGAAGCTGCCCGAACGCGACTAACGCTTAGTTCCCAGAAAAAACAATGTGTATTGATAACGCTCGTACACCGATGTTCCTGGTATTGTGCAGCAGGGATACATACTCCTCCACAAACCCACGAACGAGTAAACAACAGCCTTCTTGCGGGTTGTTCCGCTGCTCCCATCCAAGGTCAACAGCAACCCAAACATGGTCCACGGCAATTGGCAGAGGCACGCATCTGCCGGATGGAGCTTTCATCACAGAAGCACCTTTTAGCAAAATTTTTGTATAGTGTTCCTCGTGAAAAATTGTCCAGTCGGGGCATTTGAGTGTGATGGCAGCGCCAAGCAAGGGTTCAAGTTCCGAACGATAGTACTTCGATTTTGGAACATTTTCATCGATTTGTGACGGTCGCGGCGACCTGATATTTTGCAACAAGTTAGTCGTGGGTTTAGAGGGCTTTTTGAATTTTTCCGGCATGTTTTCACCTCAAATATGAGAGCTTTTGCACTAAAAAAGCCCCCTTATCCCAAACAGGACGAAGGGGCATATGTACTATTTGGTTTCCTTTTCAGCCGCGCAGCGGGCCCAGAAATCGTCGTCCATCGGGATAAACATCAGGTGGTAGCTGGTGTCAGGTTCAGAATTATCAGTGATGATAAATCCGTCCGGTACGCTTTTGATGGAAACGGCCACATCCGTTTTGTTCAAAAAGTTGCGGTAGCAGTCCATTGGAGCCTCGGGACCAGGTTTCAACAAATAAGTGCCGATATCGCTGGTTTCACCGTTGCGGGTACATGTGATTTTATAGAGTTCTTTTGTAAACATAACAGTTCTCCTTTCAAAAATTTCTGATAACATCGAAATCGATGTCGTAATCATCGAAAATATCAATGGTTTCAAAGTAATGGCTTTCATCAACCAGAATCAGTCGATGACAGTCGAGTGAATAAGGAATAGCCTCCTGGGCAAGTGCAGCGCACGCGGCGGCAAGGCCAAACGCTAAGATTTTAGTAATAGGAAGCACCTCTTTTACTATTCTGGCTGAAAACTAACATCATTGCGAAAGAAAGCTTCAACAGCGACGCTGTAATCATTATTGTTCACCGATATACAGTATTCGCCGTGTACTCGGTAAGAAATGTGCGCTTCCTTCAAAGCCGCAGCAGCTTCCTTCGTGCTATAAAACGAAAAATCTGGCCATTATCATTCCTCACAAATCGCATTGTCTTTGCCAGTCATCTCGCCGTATCGCATCTCCCCTTACTCGCCCACTTCAACGGCATTAGTCACCTGATAGCCGTCATCGCGCAAAGCACACGACAGGTTTTCGCCAAGCTGCATGGCAGTCCCAGCATCGTTGGCGTCAAGTGCCTTCTGTACTTTCTTGATGGCATCCTCAGGGGTGTTGGCATCAACGCAGATGGTAGTGGAAACGGTCACAACAACATTAAAGCTTTTCATAGCAATTTCTCCTCTTTGTTATTCGATAGGTTTTTTGTACTCAGTCCAGAAGAAAAGGCGCTGAGCGGGTGTCAAGCGTTCCTTTTCATTGGACTTTTTGTTCAGTTCATCGGCGAAACGGTTGCAGTCAAAAGGATAAGGAACTTTGTATTCCTTCCCTTCCTTGACGGCCTTGACATAATGGCTGTCGCAAACCGGGAAACTGCTTCCGTCAGAGAAGGTTTCCTCGTGACCGGAGCAAAAGACGTACAGACGAGAATAGCATTTGCCAATGGTGTCTTTTTCAGAGACTTTGATATAAGCAGCTCGAAACAACTCGTGAGGATGTTCGCAATAAAAGTCAGCGACTTCATCGTCGGAAGCAAGCTCCATCACTTTGACATCAAAGTTCTCGAGGTCCTGAATCAGCAGCTGCTCCCCTGCATCACGAATGAAATTCATGATGGGGTAGTAGTCGCCAGCTTCACGGCTATAGTCTTCTCCGCACGCCGCATAGCAGCGATGTTTGCGGAATAGATGATTGTCAATCGACTTCTCATACTGTTTGAGAGCCTGATGTGTGAACGCCATGCCTATGGTTTCATACGAGGAAGAAGGAAGCAGAACCGTGATATCATCTGCTGTATCATACCCGCTTGCCGTGGAGTACATATCGACATAGTCGGCCATCGTGTCGAGACGGTGCGAATCACGAATATCGCGGATGTCTTCCCTGTCGGCATTCTTTTTGTCAACCAGTTCTTCGTACGGAATGAACGGGTCAAACCGAGGATGCTCATTGTATTCCTGAATCGATTCTTCGTCGTCAAGGCACAGATTGTCCTTGACCAAATCTGTCACCGAGTCATAAGTCGCGCCCTCGAACAAGAACTGCGCACCATCGAGGTCATAGTCCGAATCGCAAGCTTCACGTAAGGATACGCTGTGCTCAGATTCTTCTTGTTGCTGCAAAAGATGAATGGGTGTCTTGGTCCCGAAATTGTCAACGGAGCCCGGGAACTGCAGAGCTGCATACTGCTTGAGGTAGTAGCTGCTGGTGTCATTGACCAGAACGGATTGGTTTGTTTTGTTAGACATAGATAATACACTCCTTAAAATTTAATATAAAAAGCGGGCTTCCTGAATAACAAGAAGTCCGCTCTTCAACGAAATTGTGAATAGTACATGCACAAGAGACCTTGTCAAAGACAAATGATATCTATCGTACAAATATTATTATCTCTGATTCGCACGTATCAGCAAGGCGTATTTGTGCCAAAGTTTTGACGTTCTGGACAGTACCAATGGCGTCAGTCCTCGATAGCGATGGGAGGCGTTTTGTCGAGCAGCGTGTCGATGTTCCAGCCGCAAAGGGTCAAGAGCACCTCGGATGCGGGACTCTGATTCCGGATATCGTTTGCCAGATGAAACCCGATGTGTGCATAGGCATCATCATCGCTTGCAATTTCGTTCTTGATAGTTTCGGCAAAATTTTCAGCCAGTTCCGCGTTATCGGCGATGACATTCATAGCTTCGTTCATGACGCGGTTCTTGACCACGAATGCGTCATCAGCAGAATAGTCACATTCCGGGCAATGCGGTTTAGCCTTTACACCGCTGGATACGGAAATAAGCTTGCAGCCACAAGACGGGCAAGTGAAGAAATAGGGATGGTTAGTAGGTAAAGTAATCATGTGTTTACATACTCCTTTTGAAAATATTGGTAGTCTTATAAAATGAAAAAATCATGCACAGGCATCATTGGGGCCTGTGCGGGGTAATGATTTCCAGGGAACGATTGCTCCCTGCCGGTTAGATGTATTTGAGTTTTTGTCCGCAAACAGGGCATCGCTCATAATGTGGATTCTGGTAGTACCCATCGTTGCAGTCCCCGCCTAAGTCCGCATCGCAATGTGGGCAGAGGTTCGGAGACCAGCTTTTCGAGATGGGCTGCTTTGGAATTTGCAGTTCGCAGGCTTCAATAGCTGCATTCAAAGGACGAGTGCCTTTGGCTCCCATCAGTCCTCCGTTCAGCAAATTGGTGAGATACCGAACTGCGTTGCGATATTCGCTCTCAGAAGTCATTTGGAAGTCACCTCCTCCCCAAATAGTTCGGAAATGGCATCGAGGATTTTCTGAGCGTCCTTTACCGGCTTCTCCTCCTTATACTTGCGCCACGCCCTTTGAAACAGCTTTAAGTCTTCAACGATTTCAGAGCGGGTCACATCATCCATCAGCTCAAAAGCTTTGCTCCAGAGGCTTTCCACTTTCAGAGAGTTGAAATAAGGACCGTAGCAGAGTTGAAGCGTGTCGATGCTCTTTGCCAATGCGAGGCATTTTGTGTAAGTACACGAAACTTCCTGCTCTCGCTTGCTCAACTCGCCGTCAAAGACGTTTCCGACCACATGAATATCGGAACAATCCCAAAGGAAAACGGGGTCACTAAGACGGTTGGGCTCGCAGGAAACGACTGTAAAACTTGTCAGCGTCTCGTTGTACTTCACAGTACCCTTGTAGCGCTGCATGTGTTTCGCGTCAGTTCTCTGCCAGAAGGTGATGATATCGTCCTCAAAGACGGGGGTCTCTAACACATCATCAACTCCCGTGTATTGCCCTACTGTTTCAGCATATACAACATGCTTCTCAACCTTCGGGTCTTGGGTATAGATGATGGCGCGTTCATAGCCTTTGTTCTGAGGAAAGACGCCACCTGTGACCCAGATGCCAGGCAGAGGTTTACCGGATATGGAGGTCTTTTCCCCCTTGCGCCGAGTCTGACCACGGAATAAGATTTTTCTGGTTGCCATAAAAATACTCCCTTCTACGCAAAAAGGCAGACCTCCCGATTTTTCGGAAAGTCTGCCTCAGCGAAATTATGAATTTTTGTACGAACGCAAATAGTGCCTTAGTAGATGGTATCTATCGTACAAGTACCATTCTAGGCGGTTCGCACATTTTGGCAAGTAAAAAATGCCGCCCATCCGAAGATGAGCGGCGACTTTTTATTTCTTCGTTCTCATGAGGACTTCGCCTTCTCCGGATACAACGAACCAGCCTGTATCTTTACGGTATTCAGCACTGAACAGGCTTGCGAAGTTGTACCCTCCGGAAAATCCGATGTATTTCAGCGAAAATGTCAGCTGCAAATAAGCATCCGAAGAAGTGCCGTTGCAGTCGTTTTCCAAAGAAATATTCAAACGATAAAAGTCCGGACGAGCGAGGTACTTATCTCGCCAAGCTGATAGTCCGTCCCTACTGGCAGAGGCTTTCCTTCAAGCATTGCCTTCAAGCGCTGTGTGTCAAATTCTGCGGTTTCTACTCTTACAAGAGTGATAGGCAAAATCCGGCAGATACGCTTGATAACGGTAATGTGCTCTTGAATCTTTACTTCTACTGAAGGAGCGAGCCATCCTTTATGCTTGCTGTGAACGCGGTTATCAAATCTTGGCGGGCGGTAACGAGTCTTACGGTTACGTCTTGAACGACGGTTCTCTATACCTCCTCTACATACGCCATACTCTTGTGCAGATTGAGCGATTTTGGATTGAGAATACAAGCCGGAACTACAGCAATGCTGTCGTTCGTACTGAATTGGTTCAGCTGACCATCCATGTTCACAAATCGAGCGTGGTACGCAGCGCCCGCTTCCGAATCCTTATCACCGCAATACAAAGGTGTGGAGGTCAAAATCCAGCTGTCGTAGTGCGGGATGAACTCACGGTACTTTCTGTATTCGTCACAAGTCAAGATAAAAGCAAAGTCATGTACAGTGCCATAAGCTCTGTCTCCGTTGTCTGCAACAAGGTCAACGGTATGCGGCAGTAGACTTTTTTCCTCAAAAACAGCGTTCGCCATATCAGATAAAATTCCCCGCACATTACTGGTGCGGTAGTTATTCCAGTTGCCTTTCTCATCGGCAAATTTATCACTTGGGCAGAACTGTACGTCTTTTGCCCACGGCGTTGCCATAATTGCCAACAGGCCGCCGTCAGGGTGGTTCGGGTCAAGGCAGACCCACTCGAAGCCTTTGAACATGAAATGCTCGCCGGGACGCAAAGTTGTGATGTTAGTCATTATCTATTACCTCCGTTCTGTGATTCTATAACTCAATCGCTTTCTGCTTGCTTTTCATGTGGATAGTCCCGATGCTGCAGTAGTTGCACTGCACTACATACCTACCGTCATGGCTTACATCTAACCCGGCTGTAGAACCACAGAACGGGCATAGCTTGAGTTTGATATCAATCGTTTCCATTGTCGGTTACCTCCGTGAGCCAGTATTTGCGGTAGCAGTCGTCGCAGCCTTTTCCATTTGTGAATTTTTGTTCACATCTGCCGATTCATGTGGATTCCACACAATTTGTCAGATACCCGTATTTTCGAGAGCTTTCTCGTCCAAAGCAAAATACTTATGCGTGAACCAAAAATCTGTCGGTTCCCGTTCTGCGTCCGGGAACAGAGAGTTGCCTGCTACGACAACTCCCGGAACGCCAATACAGCACATCTGGATGTAGCACATCTTGCAGACCAGAGGGTCAATGTCTTGCGCTACAAACAAAACATACTTGTCCCAGTCCGGGTCAGTGGATTCCAACTGCTCGCGCATTGCATTGTACCCCGCCAGAAGCAGGCATCCGGCACCACAGCACGGGTCGTTCACCCGCAGGATACGGGACTTGTCCAGAACAAGAGAATCCGGCATGTTTATGCGTGCCATCATCTGTCCGACATTGTATGGCGTGAAAAACTGCCCTGCTTGGCTTTTGCTTAATCCGAGATTATGGTAAACGGTGCCAAGAAAATCCTGCTCAGGGTTTTCCAAGAGCGTGGTCATTGTGATGGCGGTAAGCACCGCAAACTGCTGTACCGTATTCTCGTCGTATTTCTGGACGATGGCATGGTACTGTTCCTCTCTTGCATCCCTGCACCGCAAATCACAGGTGTTCGCAAGTGCAATGGCGTGCATATCGATGTAGTCGTACCAGAGTTCGCTGCGCCCATATCGGGCGCTCATCTCGTTAAACATCTTGATGAACTCTATGACCGGCGAAACCGGTGCCTTTTGGCTGCTCATAAAAACTCCTTTCGTCGTAAAACAACAAGCGGGCCTCCCGGAATTTTGGAAGTCCGCTTGTTTGCAGATTGTGAATTGTACGAACACGAATTGTGCTTTAGATAGTATCTATCGTACAGTTACTATTTTATGCGGTTCGCACACTGTGGCAAGTACCAGCTATTGGATTTCAGCTTTCAGCCATTGCAGATACCGGTATCGCTCGGCTTCGTTCTGAATTCCCTGCAAAGCAAAAGTTACGAACGGCACATCCGTGCAATGATTGTACAGCCACGATTCGAGGGCGAGTGCCTTAAAAATATCATTGTAGCAAGTATTGCGCCGATAATATTCGAGGTCTTCATCTTCGATTTCGTAGTCGAACTTTGCGCGGATTTCTTCCGCCGTATAGTTTTCGGCTTTTGCGGCGGCGTTCGCAAAGAACGGGATATTGCCTTCCTTCCATTCGAAAAGCGGATAATCCTGGTCGCAGGAGTTCTGAAAATATACACTCAGCGGCCATTTCTCGCTTGCGCTTTCTGACGGCATCATGATGATACCGAGCAGCTTGTGCTCTTCCCAATACAGAAAACGGAAGGTAAACAATACCTCAAGCCAATACCGGTCAGCGGTATCCGCAAGTACATCGGCTCTGTAGTTTTTGCTCTCCTCATCCGCAATGTATCCGGTACGAACCGAGGGAATATAATACCGATTATCCCTGATGGCTTTCCTGATATTCTTTTCGGTCATTTGCGATTGCGTGTATTCCAGCGCAATCGCCATGGCTTCCTGCAAACTGTTCGCCTGCGCAAAGCCCATGTCAAAACCATAGCTCATGATGTTTGGTTCCTTTCTTTTACAAACAAAAAGCAGGCTCACCCGGAGATGAGTCTGCCTGAATGTTTGCAGATTATGAATTGTACGAACGCAAATAGCGTCCCTGTGGATAGTATCTATCGTACGAATACTATTTTATGCCGTTCGTACAAAAGGTCAAGAAAAAGAGTTTGTGCAAAAAGCGTTAATGGTTCTTGATTTTGAAAGTGGGGCGAATACCAATAGAATTGGTAACGTTGTAGTAGTCCGCATTACCGCCGGCGTCGACACTGGCGAAGCGGGAAACGGAATCTTCAACCTTGTTCGCCAACCAGTACCACTGAAATTTCTCATACTTAGTGCCGTCGAACGCCATACGGTTTCTGCGCTTCTTCATGGGCTCCCACTGTTTCACACACAGGCTTTCGCACTCACCGTAGTAGTTCTTTCCGAAAATCTCTTTCTCGGTCGGCAGACGGAGCAGGTCGCCGTTGTTAAACGGGGCCATCATAGCCTTGAGTTCTGCCGGGAAGAGATTCAGAATCTCACCATTCAGCTTTTTACGAAGGTCACTCTCTTCGTAACCTCCTTCATTGGTACTGGTGCTGTTCATCGGGTGCTCGCTAGGCAGGCAATCAACCAGACAGAAAACCATGCCGTCCTCTTCTTGCTGCACTGCCATAGCCTGTACCTTTATACCATCTGCAAGTTTGACCTCGATGACGTCTCCGACCTTAAAAGTATCAACGTCAGACTCAATCATTCCTTTTACTTTCATCTTGTTTTCCTCCATTTTTGCGGTCTTAGACAGCAGCCATCAGATTCTTGCAGACGCTTTCCCAGCAAGAAGGGTCCGCGCTGAACGCATCCGGATGTTGCCGGGCCTGAACCAGATATGCCACAAAAGGCTCGGCAAACTCCTTGGCGAACGAATCCCAGATTCCAGACTGTTCCAGAACCTTGGCAAACCGTTCTTCCCATCCGGTGGGGTTTGCAAGGTAATCAATGATAACAGAATCGTCGAATTTCTCCTGAAGTTTCAACATCACGTCGAGCGAAGTGGTGTCGTTGCTCCGGTCATACACATACTGCTTCACGGCGCTGTCGTATGTCATGGACTGAAACTTCTTGTTCTTCATCACCTCAGCAGATGGGGTGTAGGTCCTCTCGATGTATGCGAGAAACTTTTCTCTCATTTCAGCCGTGACCCAGTTGGAATCAGCCCGCCTATAATCGTCAAAGAGCAGAGTGAACTCAACAGACTTGCAGTAGGTCTCTTTGTGGTCAACGATGAACGCCATGAACTCGAGACCATTCTTAATGCTGAAATGGTTTACGCCCATAGCCAGAGGGAAAGAGAAGGAACTCTGCGCGTAGAGGGCTTCGACATAATGTTCTCCCTTAGCCAAAGGAACGCGTACAAAGCGCCAGAAAGTAGTGTTTCCGAAAGTGTTGGTGACAACACCTTCCAGAATGGTATCCGAGTCATTTGCGATATAGGAATCGAAGATTTCCTTTGTGATTGTTTTGCAGTACATATAAACCTCCTATGGTTTAGAGGGTATTTTTCTTCAGAACGACGTAATGAAAGCCGATAAGCTGCTTTGGCACATCAACGGAGGACTCGTCGTCCGGGTCGTAATAACCCGTCTCGACTGAAAGCCCCATAGCTTCCATGCCGCTCGCAACCACCTCAAGCTCCTGTTTGTTGTGGGAAACGATAGTGTTTTCCACGAACTCCACAGTGTTTTCAGATTTGGATGCAAGGCGCTTGCCGTAAACGATATAATCGAAATTTTGAAGAAAAATCCCGGAAGAAAGGTCACTGAGTTGCTTTTCGGTGATGGCTTTCTGACGATTCAGATAATCGTCATTCATGGATTTAACGCATGTTACATTTTCATCGACCCAAAGGATGCGTTTCGATTCATCCCCGTCAGCACGAATACCGTCAGCAATGATGGCAAGAGGCTGGTCAGTTTCCATATCATCATCACCGGCGTAAAGATGACCCATTACGATGTCGTTGGTATCGTTCGGCAGCTCGAGGCGGAACCAAGAACAGTGGCGATGGCTTTTAACATTATCGGTCGTAAGCCAAATGCCGGGATAGGACTCTTTGGTTTCTTCACCAAGAGAAAATTCCGCATTGGCACTGTCTGCGCCAAGAACTGTTGATACGGTAAGAGAAATAGGCGGTTTCTCGTCTTTCGGCCAGAACACCTCGATAACTTTCTCGATAGGGACGACGACAGATACGGGTTTTCCGCTGAAATTAGAAGAAAGTTTCAGTTCCATGTTAATGTACTCCTTGTTATAATTGGTTGTTTTTAGATATCGACGTAGTAGTATCCCGTCAGAGAATCCACCTCGCCGCTGCGTTCGTCTTCCTTGGGGTCGAAATATCCGGTAACAGCATCGAAACCCATGGAATCCAGCATATCCGCAATGCGGTTTACAGTAGCCTCATCCTTCGAGACAATCAGGGATTGAATACGCTCTACATAGCCGTGCGTGGCTTCCTCCAAGCGTGTTCCGAAATTAGCGTAGCTGAACGGCTTGTCGAACTGTTTTTCCGTGGCGGCAAACCACTTATACTTGTTTTCACCCTCGGATTCTTCACGGAAATCCTGAACGCTGATGGTTCTTCTGTTCGCGAAAACGATTCGCGGAGAATCGTCATCAGATGCTCGATAGCCGTCCACAATACGAACCAGCCAATCATCGCTTTCCGTTTCGTTGTTGCCGGAATACAAGTATCCGGTCACGAACGGATTCAGCGTATTCGGAGCTTCAAGAGAACACCAGAGCGCTTCGGTGTCAAACTTTTCATTTCGACTCTCAAGGTCAACACTCAGGTAGTTCTCCTCCTTCTCATCGCAAATCGTCATGGCGGCAAGAACGGTCTCATCCTTAACCGTGGTAGACATCTCGATGCGGTTGGGCTTGTCGTTTTCGTCTGCCCAGTATTTCTGAATCAGGTCTTCGATGGGGATGATAACCTTTTTGCCGTTGTTGCCTTTTAATGTGATTTCCATAATTCATTCTCCTTATTTTTCGATGTAGTCACAGATATAGTTCAGCATACCGTTCTTTTCAAGGTCGTCGCCGATAAAGCCACTGCAGGAATCAACGACATTGCCGTCTTCGTCCGTGATGCAGTATTGCCAGCAATTTCCTGCCAGATAGTCACTGTATGCTTCGAGTTCGTTACGGATGCAGTCCTCGGCGCGGTGCATGGCTTCACAGCGGGATACGGGAGTATCGGAAATTCTCTGCTTCATGAAGTCGTTGATGTTGGCGACCGCAAAGCCGATGCAGGCAGAATCCCAAATGTCAGAGAACGGAACCGTGCAGAGTGCAATGCCACTATGCTCATAGATATAAATGGGCGAAATGACGTACTCACCCTTTTTTTCGAGTGTCCGCTTTGTTTCGTTCAAGTGGTAGGCATCGTCGATGATATCGCCTATCTTGCGACGAGGGCTTTTGAGACAATAGAAAGTGGCTGCATTGCAGTCATTTTCGCGTGGGTTTTCGATGTCCGTGTCATGGCTTATGTCGAGGCACAGGTCATCCTTGAGAGTCAATTCTCGGTAATCGTAAACGGTCATTTTCAATCTTCCTTTCTGATAGACTCAAAAAGGCGGACCTCCCGGATTCGGGAAGTCCGCCTTAAAGCAGAATTGTGAATTGTACGAACGCAAATAGCGTCCATGCGGATAGTATCTATCGTACGAATACTATTCTATGCCGTTCGCACAAAAGGTCAAGAAAAAGAGTTTGTGGGCAAAAAGCGTTAATGGTTCTTGAGTTTGAAAGCGGGGCGAACGCCAAGAGAGAAAGAAGCGGAGTAGCTGCTCGCACTACCGTCGCCGTTGACACGGGAGAAGGCAGGAGCGGATTCTCTGACCTTGTTCATCAGCCAGTACCACTGAAAGTTCTCATACTTAGTGCCGTCGAACGCCATACGGTTTCTGCGCTTCTTCATGGGCTTCCACTGCTTCACACACGGGCTTTCATACTCACCGTGGTAGTTCTCTCCGAGAATCTCTTTCTCAGTCGGCAGACGGAGCAGGTCACCGTTGTCGAACGGAATCATCATATCAGTGAGTTCAACCGGGAAGAGATTCAGAATCTCACCATTCAGCTTCTTACGTAGGTCGGACGCTTCATAGCCACCCTCATTGGTACAGGTTTCATTCATCGGGTACTCTTTAGCCAGTCAATCAACCAGGCAGAAAATCATGCCGTCCTCTTCCTGCTGCACTGCCATAGCCAGTGCCTTTTCGCCATCGGTGAGTCTGACCTTGATAATATCTCCAACCTTGAAAGTGGAAACGTCAGACTTAATCATTTTTTTTACTTTCATTTTGTTTTCCTCCGTTTTAGATTTTGACATAGTAGTATCCCGTCAGAGAATACGCCTCGCCATTGCGCTTATCTTCCTCCGGGTCGAAATAACAATTTTTCCTTGGTTCGTTTTCAGAACGGCATGCATTCTTCGACTACGACTTTTTCTCCGTTGTAGGTGGCGGTGAATTCTTCCGCATCCAGCCATTCCAGGTCACAGGTGTAATCCGAGTGGCCAGAGAAAGACACTATCTTACTGCCGAACAGCCGCTTGCATTCCTTGTTGAACTCTGCCTCGGTGTAATCCCGGAACGGATTTAGCCGCTTATTTTCGTTGCCAGCGGGGTATTCTTTGCGGACGGTAAAACTGTAGCTTTCGCCCGTGGTGCAAGCGAAATAAAAAAGGCTTCGTACATTGCTGTTTTTATCATTGAAAAACCTTCCTTTCTGACATAAAAAAGCGGGCCTCCCAGATTCGGGAAGTCCGCCTTAAAGCAGAATTGTGAATTGCACGAAAGGCGGAATGCCCTTTTGATTGCTGGTATCTATCGTACAACTATTATTGTACTTGTTCCGCAAAGCGTTGCAACCGCAAAAGCCTTGATTAAGATTCAGAATTGCCAAACACGCCGAGCAGCTGCTCCACGCTTGGAGCCAGCAGATAATATCTGCAGCCATCCATGACAGAAAGTTCGTCCCGGCTCATAAGCTCTTTACCACAATGTCAAGTGATGAATTCAAAATGGGCAAAAAAATACCCCTTCTTGTTATGAGAAGAGGTATTAAATGCGATATTCAAAAGCTTGATTCTCAACTTCTTAACAATATAGCTTGAGCAGCATTGGACAGCATAGAATTGGAAAGAATATCACTTTTTTGTCTTATAAAAGAATTTGCAAGTTTTACTATATCTTCACAGGGAGTGATATACTTACTGCTATTCCATAAAATTTTTCCATCATCGGTTATATCATATACTACGAACCTGTACTCATTCACACCTACTTTCAAAGCTAAATCAACTATAACTTTTCGCTCCATCCTATTTTGCGTACCGACCAGAACACTTGATAAACACTTGCGTACAGAGGTCTCGTAATCCAAAACTGTGACAATGCCAATGTAGTTTTTATCCATAATCGGGTTATAAACAACTTTTTCCATTACGATACCTCCTTCCAAACAATTTATGTTATATCAAAACAAAGTATAATACTGGTTCACAAGTATTATGCCATCATTTAATAAGTTTCGTGCTTCGTCGATGCTGGTAATGACCGCAGTGTACACTATTGTATTTGGTGTACAGATTATTCAAATAATTTAATTGTTGAGCGGACAGTGCGCTTCTGCTCCGGCTATTACATTTATATGCGCCTAAGTAGATGATATCTATCGTACAGTTACTATTCTATGCCATTCGCACAGTATAGCAAATAAAAAATGCCGCTCATCCGAAGATGAACGGCAAAAATGTTATTGGGCTTGATTCAGAAGTTGACTGAGCCAAGTTGGTCGATATGTTCCAATAGGAAGAAGCTGCCCGTTGCGATATTCTGCAACAAGTACAAATCCATTGTCATTATCGAAAAACTTAGCTTCATCGCAGTATGGCAAAATTTTGAGGACATCCTCAAAACGGTGAGAAAAACGGGCGTTGACATCCTTAGTGGGAATATCATGCCCCCCACGCTCTACACGGTTTCGAATTCGTCGAATACTTTCTTCGGCGGTATCAAGACCGACATAGTACAGACGAATATAATATCCAGCTTCTTTTGCACGTTTGCAAAGCCGCTTGGGATATCCACCGGAAAGCGTCGTCTCTTGTGTGAAATTCACACCGTCCATTAAGGCACGCTCGATACGCTCAACAGCGAGTTTGCCGCCTTCGTATTCGTCACCGCCACACTGAATGGTTAGTTTGTCGGGGTCAATCATAATACCCAAATCGCTGCGAACAACGCACAAGACACCAGCTAGGCTTGATTTCCCAACGCCGTGAACGCCGCCAATAAAAGTGCATTTTTTCATAGCATCATCTCTTTTTTGCTATTCATTATATCACATTTTGCGACAAGCGACAAATGTCTTGACTTTCGGATAAACAGCCGTTGAAAGCATACTCCGTAATTCCCCACTTGTAGAAGTTTGGATATTTCGCATAAAGAACAAACCCGCTTTTCTCAAGCAGAGGCTTGAATTCATCGATATGATATGACGAAACGGTGATGAGCGGCTTTGTACATTGCAGTTCCCTAAAAGCAAGGGTTAAGAGCATTGATGCAATGCCTTGATGGCGATGGTTTTCAGCAACTCTCAACGTGCAAATCTTTTTTTCGTCGGCATTTTTTAGAATCAAAACCGCGACTATCGCTTCATTGTCAGTGACGGCGTAAATCAGTCTTTCCCCATTTGCTAAGCCAGGAACAACGGTATCGTGATACCACTGCCGAAAATTGCTGTATTCACTGCACAAGTCGCTCAGAAAAAGATACACAGCTTAAACATCTTTTTTGCTGTAGCACATTTTCGTGATGGAATACATAGGTGCCATCCCTTTCTTTGATTTCCACTATTCATGGTATGTAATTCGCACGTTTTAGCAACAAAAAGCTGCCCACCCGAAGGTGAACAGCCTAAAGTGTTTATTCAAATGTACTTAGGATTTTCTATCCAGTAAGTGTCCGTCATCCGGCTTATTGAGCCAGTCACACCAGCTCATGTTGTTGGAAGGAAAGTCTTTTGCATCGCTGTGAACATCGTTCAGAAAGACGGCAAGATGAAACTTATCGAGTTTCCGAATCGCATCAAGGCGGGTTTCGGTCGCAGAATTCTCATCTGAAACGTCAGCCCCAACCTTTTTCCAAATTGCCCTTTCGGCTCCTTCAAAAGTTGAAAAGCGTTCGCGCTCCATCGAGAGTTCTTCGGTCTCAAACTGCGCCTCAGCAATCAATGCCCAGCGTTCGCTTTCACAGTTGGCAGAGTCCAGCAAACCGGAATATGCCTCCAGCAGCTGGTCGTAGTCATCCGGGTCAAGCTCGGTCGGGTCTACTTCACCGTGTACGACAAAATAGGTGCCATTTGGAGCTTCGAAAATGTCGTATAGCTCGTATCGGGTTCCGCCAACCTGACGTCGCCACTGGCATGTATCAGGGTCGGTGCAAACCCAAGTCTTGGCTTCCAGCTCTGCCTGTTTCAGGTCGTCCGCCAAATCAGAGAGAGCTGCGGAGACCTTTTTGTTTTTCTCCAGGGTCTCAGTAAGACTGATGGTGTTCCCTGCTGCCGCTGCAGCATTGTACTTGAATATGGCAAAACGGTCGCTGCTGTACTTTTCAGCCATAGCCGATACTCCATCAGGAAGATGATTTTGAAAAAGACGAAGGGTATCTTTCGGGACAGAATCGGCTGGGTACTCGAGGGTTACGCGTTCACCAAGGGTATCGTGTATTAGCTCAAAATTGTGCTTTTTGCAGATTTCGTCATACTGAATGCAATACATAATTATTTCTCCTTTTTATTTTGTGATTTGAGATTTGTTAAGCTCGGTAGATAGCGAAGATAAAGAATCGATGAAACTTTTGCCCGCAGCCATGCACTCTTCAAACGAATACTCTTCGTGAAAGATTTCATGTACGCTCTTGGCATAAGTGCTCAGATTGCGGGACAAGAAGGCTTTTGCTTTGGTTACGTCCTCAACAAAGTTTTTGTGGCTTGCCGGAAAACTGTAAGTAAAACCCTGCCTGTTTTGCTTGCAAAGGATAATAGGGTCTGAACCATTGTCGGATACAGTCCAACCTTGTTCGTCACAAATTTCTTTGAATCGTTTACAAAGCATCTGGATTCACCTCGCTTCAATCAACTTGACTGCAGTTGCTTCATCACAGAATTCCAGAAGCTCACGACCCGGTAAGTATCCATCTGTGCCATCGCTGTAGCTATAATCGATAAAACCGTGAGCATTGCGCTTCACGAGTTTGTCAAATGCTTCTTTGATGGTCAGTTTGCCATCGTTCACAGCGCCTGTCACAATGTCGTTGAGCTTGCCGCTCATGACGATGCCGACCGGGTCAGGATACATCATGCAATGCGCATAGCTGCGAAAATCCGCAGCGCTGACAAAATAATTTTCGTCCACTTCACAGAGGACTGGTTTTTTGAGCTTTACCATTTTCATTACTCCTTTTATTGTTTGAAAGAAAAAAGCAGGCCCACCGAGATGGTGAGTCTGCTGATTGTCTTGCAGAATTGTAAATTGTACGCATTTCGGCCATAGGGCTGTTATCTATCGTACAATTTCAATTTTAGTAGAATCGCACGTTTGAGCAAGTCTGCTTGTCAGACTTGCTCAACCTCATCCGAACCATAAACAATGTTCAAATGCGAACCATTGTCCCAGTGCATCAGGAGACTGCCGGTATCATCGACACCAACAACCGTACCTTCTGTACCAAGAGGTGGTGCCTGGATGTCATCCATTTTGACAAGCCGAACCCGCGTTCCAGCGGGGTATTCTTTGCGGATGGCTTCGACAATTTTGATATTTGGAAACATAGTATTTCTCCTTTAGCTTATTGCATTTGTTTTTTGATGATACTCCAAATACGGTCTGCGATGTTTTCGGCGGTATCGAATCGAGTGACAGATTCACCTTTCCAGGTTCCGCCGTTGCCGTTGATACCGTTGCGGAGCTTAATGCAGCTGCCGAGATTGGCTTTCCACTCATGAAGATTCACCGAGTAGTCGTCAAGCAACACAAAAGAGTTGTCGATGCACGGTGTCTTCAAGCGGTTTGCTGCGGCTCTGGCCTTGCTGCTGCCGCACGCAACGAAGATGCGGTGTTCGGAATCAATTTCTGGAAGATAAGCGTCAAGCCAGGCATTCTTTTCAGAAACCGCATATTGGTTTTCCGGAATATAGGCGGAAAGTGCATACACATCAAGTTCTGGTTTTGTGTTGCAAAGAATCTTCACGGCGTCCAAAACCGTCTGATAGGGCGGCAAATCTCTGAAATACCCCGGCTGAAGCAGGTCCTCAAAGCAGGCCGCCTGCTTCCAGACGGCGAGAGTGCCATCCATATCGACGAATAAACGTGCCTTCATATCATTTGTAGGACTCATAATTTTCCTCCTTTTTAGATGTGCAAACAAAAAAAGACAGGCCCACCAAGACGGTGAGTCTGCCATTTATTTGCAGAATTGTGAATTGTACGACCAAGTAGGCATAGGCTGTTATCTATCGTACAAATACTATTTTATGCAGCTCGCACGTTCCTACAAGCGAGATATGCAAGAAAAAGCCGCCTACCCGAAGGCAGGCGGCTTAATGTGATTAAGATTAGATGTAGTCAGACTCTGTCATGACATGGGCACGATAAGTAGTGCCAGTGGTTTCATCTTCCAGTTCCCAGCAACCAGTGAAAGCGTCACAGGGTTCGGTAAGAGCCACCTCTTCGCCCTCGCAGTCGTAGAGAATGGCTTCGGCGAAAGAATCGTCCTCCGTACCACAGCAGCGAATATCCAGGCTGAAACCGTCCGGAAACGTAGCCGTCTCACTCAACGATGCGCCCATCCCCTGCAGCTCTTTGCCGCGAAGATACTTTTCAATGGTTCTGGCACGTTTCTCGCTGATGTAAACGGTTTTTTCCAGAACGTGGGGTTCAGGAAGGACATTGACAATCACATGATATTCTGCACCCTTGTACGGCAGGACGTAGTGATTGCAGAATTTGTACATGCGGCCGGAATAAGCCAGGACTTCTTCAGAGGAATTCTTGTGAAGGACAGCCTCACTGTATACTTTGCCGTCATCATCACACTTCCAAGTGATAGTCATGTCGATGTCATCCGGGAAAAAGCCACTGACAGAAATGAAGCTGTTTTTGTCGAAGTTTGCACCATAGCGAAACCCGGCAATGATTCCGTCATATTCCTCCTTGTCAAGAGTCGAGCGCTGAACATACACTCGCTCAAAGCCCTTGCTCAGCTCATATGCGCGAGCCACATACAGGATAGTGTCCGCCAAGCTTTCGATGCTTCCAGCGGTCATAGCATCTTGCGTCCGGCGAGCCCAGAGGTCTACGCCGTTTTCAATGATGCTGCACTCATAGACGTAATGGAGTTTTGGGAAGGTTGTGCCGATAAGCTGCATACGCAACACTGGCTTATCACCTTTAGGATAGATGTCGTCAATCGGAAAGTTCAGGGGTTCGAAACCTACATCGTCAGGAGCATCACCAGAACCGGTCCAACGGCAAGGATTCCGTTCTGCGATGAACTCGTGAGCCATCCGATTGGCAACGGGTTCCGGCAAGCCTTCCCATTCCTTGACATCGAGCCTCTTTTCCAGCGCCTCGATGCCCTTTGCGATGGATGTGAGGAAGTTATCGCCGAAATTTTCCTGGCTGTGATTCGATTCCTCGACAAGTTGGTCGAGCAGCCCGGCGTCGTACAGATACTTCTTGGCGAGCTCTGTAGAAATCTCCGCCGAGCCCAGAATGTTAATAGCGGTTTTGAGGTATTCCTTGACTGCCGTTTTGTCCTGCTCATGCTGGTAGAATGCGGCCAGCTGTTCCATCTCGTCAAGCGTTATGACAAGGTTATCGTGGGGTTGGTTGGTGGTTCCACCGAAAATGATAGAACCGTCTTTGTAGCCAATAAACATTTTTTTACACTCCTTTTTATAGTTGCGCAAACAAAAAAGGCAGGCCCACCAAGACGGTGAGTCTGCTCTTTGCTTGCAGAATTATGAATTGTACGAACGCAAAAAAAACGCGCCAAGTAGATGGTATCTATCGTACAACTTTCATTTTAGGCGAATCGCATATTTTGGCAATAAAAAAAGAGCCCCGCATTTCTGCAGGACTCTGGTGAAGCAAATCAAGTGTCGGCACAATTTGTTCTGACGGCTATCATTATTTTCTGTTTCCCTCAAAGTAAGGATTCTCCCAAAGAACTTTGCGCCCACTTTCAATGCGAGAGACAGTCTTCATGGGAATATCAGACCAGTATTTACTGTAGCCAGCGCAGTTCTCCGCAAGAAATTCTTTCACCTCATCGCTGAGCTTGCGCGGTGCAATAGCCCATGCAGAAATGACCTTATTCTTAATCATTTCAAAAGTAATCAGGTTGGAAACAGGATATTGCACCTGCATTTCTTTTCCATTGGCTTCAATAACGAGCCGAATGTTTTTTGCTTTTGCAGTCGCAGCAAACAAACTACGGCACTCACTTTCCCAACAATGTGGCTTGGACTGGAACTCCAGCATCCTTGATTGGGTAAGACGTTGGACGGCAACGAATTTTTTCCCGATGCTTTCGCTGAAAGGTGTGCCATCGCGAGAAGTGAGATTCTTATCGAGGACATTGACTACCCTTTCCGCCCATCCGGTAGGATTAGCGAAGAACTCGATGGTCGCGGTGTCATCAATGTGCTCAAGAAATTTACGAAGGCTTTCTTCAAATGCGGTGTCTTTCTTTTGCAGGACATACTGTTTGACAGCGTTTTCATAAGCCTCGTTCTGCAATTCGGGCGTGTTCAGATAGTCAGGGTCGAGAATTGTTTTCTGCTCCAGATAATCCCACAGCGTTTTCGTCATCTCACCCATTGCGGAATGGGGACCAGTGTAAGCAGAGGTGGCATCAAACAATCGCAGGAACTCATAGCTTTCAGCATAGGTCTTTTCGTGGTCCACAACATAAGCCATAAACTCAAGGTTATGCTGTTCATAAAAATGGTTTTTGCTCATGCTGGTGGGATAGTTACTGCACATTTGCCCAAATAATGCCTCGACACTATGCTCGCCATCGGAAAGGGGAACGCGGACAAAACGGTAGAAATTCGAGTTGTAGTGCTTATCCAGAACGTTACCGTCCAGAACGGAAATAGCAGGATTAGAAAGAAAAGAACGGAACGCTTTTTCATCAATAGTTTCGAGATACATAGTTTTACTCTCCTTATTTGTTATTTTTGGTTAGGTGGGGAAATTTACGGTATCAGTTCAAGCGTCGTACTCATCGAGCTGCTTTTCGGTGGCAGCGCCTTGGCGTTTCAGATAGTTGTCGGTTAGAGGTTCAACGTGAGTCAACGACCCATCCACCCAAAGCACGCGCTTCGACTCGTCGTCCTCATTGCGAACGCCATCAGCGATAACAGCTAGAGGTTGGTCCGTCTCTGTTTCATCATCGCCAGCGTACAGATAGCCTTTTACCATGTCGTTGGTTTCGTTCGGCAGCTCCAAACAGAACCAGAAACCTGCACGACCGGTATTGCTGTTTTTGCTGGTGAGCCAGATACCGGGATAAGAATCCTTTGTTTCCTGGCCGAGCATAAAGTTAGCACTGATGCCGTCTGTGCCAAGCTCAGTGGAAACAGAGAGAGTAGAAGGTTTGGTGGCGTAAGGCCAGAAAGCTTCGATAACTTTTTCAATCGGAATAGTTATCGGCACGGATTTGCCATCAATTTGGCCCGTGATTGTCATTTTCATAAAAATACACTCCTTTTGTTGTTATAACGCAAAAAGAGCGGACCTCCCGATGTGGGAAGTCCGCTCTTCATGCGAAATTGTGAATTGTACGAAAGGCAAAACGCCCTTTCGATTATTGGTATCTATCGTACAATTTCTATGATATGCCGTTCGCAAGGTGCGTCAAGTTTTATTCGTCATCAATACCCATATAGAGATGGTAGGTGGCGTTTGCCGTCTGGCAAACCCAATGGTTGTAGAACGAGTTGCTCGGCTCAGACGTGACGATATCCTCATCCTCACGATAAATAGCCGCTTCGCACCAGGAAGGTCCATTGTGGCGTGGGATGCAGCGAACATCCATGTGCATACCATCGGCGAAGATAACGGATTCGAACTCAATCTTATCCTGCTCTTTGCCGTCATCGGTATACTGCTTAATTTCGTTCATTCGTTTCTGGCTGATGGTAAGGCACTTGACGAAAACCTTGCGGAAATTTGTGAGATTTTCGTATATCATGCACACTCGCATGATGGCGCTTGTCAAGGCATCGGCAGAACCAGGGTCGTTGCAAATCGCAGTCTTGTCGAAACAGCCAATGCCGTGCCCTGTCCAGAATCCGCCTTCATACAGGTGAACAGAAGCCACATAGCAAAGACAACCATCAGGTTTGCAAAGCTGAATTTCGAGTGTGCAGCCATCGTATGTTTCATCGATTTTGCGCTTGTACACATCGAAACTGATGTTGTCAGGCACTTCCCCGCTGCCGTCCCAATGATAGGGATTGCAGCGAATAAGAAAGAGTTCTGCGATTCCTTTTGCATAAATTTTCGTCATACCGACCTTTTGCTTGAACATAGGAATCATAATCCTTCTCCCTTCTCTTCGTTTAGCAATTCGCGTGCATGGTCGAGGACTTCCTTTGCGACAGGCTTACCGCCTTCATTCATGGCAAGGAAAATTTCCAAGACTTCTGCGCGAGTTACGCTCTGGTCAATCTCAGCAACGCCAATGGAGGCATCCATAAACCAGTTCTTGTCCTGTGCGGAAAGGTCGTTGTAAAATACGCCTTTGTACGGGAATCGGTTCTCGTAAAAAGCAAGCAGGGTCAACATACGCTGCTTGCCATCAACGATTTCATAGTAGTTGCCATCGTTGCTTGTGCGAGTGAATGGCAGCTGCTTAAAGACGAAACGACCAATCTCGCGACCCATAAAGATGCTGTCCAACAGCTTTTCCCTGTCCTCATCACCCCAAACAGAACCACGCTGATAATCAGGGTTGAAATCAACGCCGAACAGGTATTGGAAGCTGAGCAGAGAGTACATGCTGCGGTTTGAGTAGTGCAGGCGGAACAGTGCAGAATTGCGCTTGGCAAAATGCGTGCTATTGCCATTATCCAGTGGGCGAACACTTGTCCAGGCCCAGCAGGAATAGTCGTCACAATTTGCACCACTGCGGATAAGGTACATGTGCCCGTCTTCCAGAATCTCATCAACAACACAGTTCAGAAGATAACCTACCTGTACCTTGTCGCCGACAGCAAATCGGTAGGAGGGTTCCCCTGCCTGCTTGGCGGTATGATAGGCCCTTTCGTAGGAATAGCCTTCGAGTGCTGCTTGCTTTTGGTTGATTTTTGTAATTTCTTTGATAGTACGCTTTTTAGCCATTGCGATTCTCCTTAACCAATCCGATGGACTCCGAACAAAACAGCAGGAAGAAGCTGTTCATACGGGGTGTATTGGGCAAAATCGTAGATTTGAGCCTCATCGCTGATGATGTATCCGCCAGGGCAGGATTCGCCATCTTCATTGGAACCGCCGTTGTCCTCAAGACCTCGGCTTTTGAGCTCATTGAGGTAATCCTCACGCATAGCATCGTATGCTTCTCCGGGAGTGGAATACTGCTTTGGATTTACCTTTGTGAAAAGATGGCCCTCGTCATCGGTAAAAGTTTTTGTGATGATAAACATAATTTACACTCCTTTTTTTGTAAGTACGCAAAAAGGCGGGCCTCCAGATATTGGAAGTTCGCCTTCAAGCGAAATGTGAATTGTACGAAAGGCAAAGCACCTTTTCAATTGCTGGTATCTATCGTACAATTCTAATTGTATGGGTCTCGCACGAATGTGCAATGGTCTTTAGCCAAGCATCGTCACGTCCCCATCGACATACCAGATGTACTGCTTCCAGTTAGAAGCGGTCGCACCATGGATGAGCTTCAGCGCAGAAGCTGGAGGCACGCGACTCGGCTCAAATGACATCTCGTAATGCTTTTCCAGGCCGTATTTCCGCAGAACGATACTCGGCATTACTCTGCCAAGCTCGTACCACTTGCGAGGCGGGATACGGCTGCAATGTTCGCGGTGAATTTCAGCGTATTCCTGCTGGAATTTGTGAATGGCCCGAAGCAGCTGACACATCGGGCAGGTATTAAGGATGCCAGGGTCCTTGTAGCGGTATACTACAAGACGATATTTATCGTGTTCCTTGGTGGTCAGAACGACACCAAAATAGTTTTTTGCCATGATATCCTCCTCGTTTTAGTAGTTAGTACCATACTCCAGGGCGTAATCCGGACGCTGATATTCGACGACCGGCTTTTCCCAAGAGCAGATGGGTTCAGTATTGGCGCTCGGAAAATGAGAGCTGATTCCGTTGGTGGCAAGCAAAGCTGCCGTGCAATCCGCAATCTGTGCAAGAAGCTCAGGATTCCATCCAAAGGTGTCATCTCCGGTCAGCTGCTTGCACAGAACTTGTGCCGCTCGAAGAATTTCAGTGTCTTTGGATTCCCGCTGAATAGGTTTCGGTGCAGCAATTGTGACATTTCGTGCAATGACGTTTTTGGGCAATGGCTCATCGACCCATTTTCCCTCGTAAATCTCACGGGCATAGAAACCGTCTTTGTCGAATTCGTCAAGGCGAACCCAATGGTCGGCTTCCCAGGTCCTTTGAGCGATTCCGTCTGGATTGATAGTAACCATCACACGTTCATCGTGTGCGTTGTTTCCCCAATGGGTTTCAGAGTCATTGCCAAACTCCTGAATGAGAAGTTTCCTTGCGAGTTCTCCATCGGTCAGTGCAGCCAATTCTTTGATTCGTTTTGTGTTCATATTTTTTCTCCTTTTTCTGTAAACAAAAAAGGCAGGCCCATCGTGGTGATGAGTCTGCCTAGTTGTATCAGTTTGTGAATTGTACGAGCGCCGAAATGCGCAGATGCTATCTATCGTACATTCACAATTTTACCGGCATCGCAAGCAGCGTCAAGCTGTAGCAGCGGCGTCAGCAGCTGCTTTTTTGGCTTCCGTGTATGCTTCGTAAGCCGCGTGATATTCACTCAGCTTAATCTGCGTAACGGTGTCTGGAACCTTGGTGCTGCGAGTTGCATATTCGCAGGAATAATATCCGTAGATATTTCCCTGCTCATCATCCCACAGCTCCGTAGTGATGCGGCCAGAACCGTTGAAGTTGGCCCACCAGAACTGATTGGCAAGAAACTTCTTGCCGTTCACGTTCTTACAGACCTCATCTTCCCACAGGCAGTTCATGGGCGAACGCTGTTTGAAGATGACAAAACCGTGAGGGTCACGGCGTTTCATGACCTGAGATTCGTATTTGGCGAGCAGCTCTGGTGTCAATTCGACCGTCAACCGGTCATTCAAGACATACGAGAATTTCTCACCGGGAAAATATTTGTCGAAGAATTGCTTCGCGATTTCAACGAAGTGCGCCTTTTCCTCCTTTGTCGAAAAATAATTCTTGTAGAATTCGGAACCGGGATTTACTTTGAATGCCATTTCAACCATTGCCATTACTCCTTTTCCATTTGGATAGTCCAGCCGTTCACATCGGAATAAACCGCATAGAGCAGCGTTGCGAAATTGTAGCCTCCGTCATACAGCGTATAGCGAAGGGAAATGTTCAGCGCAAGAGTCCGCTCCTTGACGACGCCATCGCAATCGAGATAGCTGAGCGTCTTTGTCGGATTGGTAAACCATGCTTCACGTTCTTCATTGAACTTATCTTCATCGTATTCCACGATTTCCTTGAAATACGAATCGAACGTGACGAGCTTGACTGACGAGAAGACATCAGCCATCATTCCGCACTTTTCAATCAGTTCATCAGGCCATTCGACCTTGATGATTGCTGCGCCGTTGTCTTTCAGCTCTTTGTGAGGGCTGAGCGAAACGTTATAGCGCTCACTGAGAAAGCCGAACAGCCAGGACCAATCGATAGTTTTCAGGAAACTGGCAGCTTCCTTGGCGTCCATGAAAATTTTGATTTCTTTACGTGCCATGATATATCTCCTCACGATATTATTCGGTGCCGAATTTAGCCCACGCTTCTTCGACACTCATGTGATAAGCGGCCTTGAACTGTTCTTTGAATCGTGCATTGAACAGTTCTTGATGGCGGGGGCTCATGATGATTTCGAGATTGAAGTCGGGGTCATCGGTGGAATTGTTGCAGTAGGAAATGTATGTACGAATGGTATCGTCCGGATGCCAGTCGATATACATGTTAATCCAGTCTGCATTCTCGGCCGTGTTCAAGTTAAGACCAAATGCCATATCAGCATCAAACCAGATAGGCACATAGACGTTAATCCAACCGTCATAGATAACTTCCGCTTTGTTGTCGAGCACAAATCGCATCAGCTCAGCAAAGTTCTGCACTACAATCGAATCTTGAGTGCAGAGGTCATGAACCAACTCATTGTGAGTCATTATGAAATGCCTCCTTGTTATTTGTTTTTTTGGTATTTATTATTTTTCGAAACTGTCGAAAAACCGAATCATCTCGCGGTTTACACCGACTGCGGATTCGAATTCAGGATACAGTGCTGCAAAAGCGTGAACGGTTTCCTTCTTGGAAACAAACCCGTAACCGTGGTGAACGCGCTCATTTTCGAGGCACTTCTTGAATCCGAAAGTCTGTTTCTTGAGGAAATCCCTCTTTCCGGTGCAGATATAGCACGGAGGAATGAGTTTAGAATAGGTTTCAGGCTTGATGAATTCAGCATAGCTGTGATTCTTCCAACCTTTGGCCATGTAATAGTTCTGGAGAAGCCCGACCTGGCCTTTGTAGATGTAGTACATCCCGCTCTGCAGGCCCATCGCATTGATGATGAGCCGCTTGGCTGCCTCGGGTACGTTCTCTTCCAGCTCGTCCTCTACCGGCTGCATCTTGGCAGGATAGCGGAGAATAGAACTTGCCATGCAGGCAAGGAACGCGCCAGCACTGTCGGCAACTACAAAGACCTGATTCAAGTCACCGCCGAAGTCTTCGGCGTGTTCAGCTACAGTAGCAAACGCATTGATGACATCGGTGATTTGACCGAAAACATTGGTTTCAGGAACCAGACGGTAATCCGGAACAAAGGTTAGATACCCTTCTTTGGCAAACCAGGTTGCCAGGTTCCGGTTCTGTTCTTTTCGGCCAGCAATCAAGCCGCCGCCATGGATATCGATGATAATCGGATGCTTTTCAGCGTCGTTATCCGGACAATAAACGTCCATGAAAAGATTCCGCTTGCCGCAAATAGCAATCTCAGTGGCGGTTATGCCTTCATGAGACATAACAGGCTGAGACCGGATGATTTCTTCTACATGGGTGCGTTCTTTCTTGGTGGCGGCATTGATGAAATTCATGTTAAAAACTTCCTTTCAAAAAATGATAAAAATAAAAGCGGCCGCCAATCTATAAAAAATGAGATTAGTGGCCGCTTGGGTGTTATTGGAATTCAAATGTGTATTGGGTTCCTCTTTCGGTTTTGACAAAAATTCTGCTTCCTGCAAAGCCAATAGCTTTTACTGTGCTGGTACGCAGGACGTCTTGTTGTTTTGGCGTTGTTGTTTTGAATACGAGTGGCTGTCCACTTGACAGCTCAAGAGTTCCGACCCGTCCAATGAGCGGAAGAACTCTTGCGTTGAGACTCGTGGTACTGTGAAGCAGCACACAACTGCTGTTAATCCGCATCATTGTCCTCCTGATATGAACTGGTCAGATATCCACATCCGGGTACTGATTCAACACATGATTGAACCTGTTATCCAGATGTTCGTCGTTTTCGTCCCGCTCGGGATAATCAAACTTTCCTTCCTCTTCTGCTGCATCCCCCAAACGTTCCATGAGTGCAATGACGCTTTCGAGCCAGGCGGAAGCCTTGCCAAACGTGTCATCCTCTTTTCTCTTGGCATAGAGCATGTCAGAGACTTCTTCGAGAGCCATTTTCTGCTGGTACAAAGTATTCCAGTTGATGTTCTCTACAGCGGAACGCAGGGGAGTTAAGTGTTCTGTTTCTGTTACAGTGTTTGTTACGGTCATTTTTCTTTCTCCTTGTAGTGTTTTGTTACAATAAACATCAGCAAAGCACCGCAAAATTCCAACAAAAAAAGCAGACCTCCAAACGGATAGTCTGCTTCTCAGAATTGTGAAATTATAGCGTATGTGTGCTGTTATCTATCATACAATTTTCATTGTATGCGTTTCGCACGAATACGCAATAACTATTTTTTAGAATTAAGAATCGGAATTTTCCGAACTGCCGCTGTTATCATCGGAACTGGACTCAGCGTTTTCGTCCGCCGTGGAATTGTCACCAGATTCAGCGTCGGTGTTTTCTTCCGCGCTTGTATCCTGTTCGACAGTCGAATCACTGTTGACTGATGCGTATGTACCAGTCAAGATAACGGGAGCTTCACCATAGCCCAGATAACCGCTAATCAGGCTGCCGGAATTTTCGACCAGGTACTTGGTTTCTGTCATGTTCGGGAACAAGTAGATATCCTGAATCGTAGTGCCCTTCACATCAGCGCTGTCAAAGGTATCGTTGCACGCCGCAACAACACTATACCCGTCATAGTTCCAAACCAGATAGAAGTTCTTGCCGCCAATTTCGACATCATAATCTGCATCTCGGAAATCTTCAAAGGTACGATACTGCTTGCTGGAATTGAAAGCGACAGAATCGTTGTTTGTCCAGTAGAGACCGGACGGATTGCCAAACAAACCATACAGGAAGTTGAACTGTTCCTCCGGCTCTCCGTCGGCCGGATAGCCTTCGAGTTTATCCGGGGTGACAGACGAATAATAGAGACCATCAAGGAACGCATCACCAATATCGATACCGTCGTCATTGGCTGCACGACCGTCCAGCATCAAGGTCAAGGACCCGCCGTTATATCCAATCGGATAATAGTCACAGCCGTCATCCTTGCTGGCAGTGTGAATGGAAAAATCACTGATTTCCTTTTCTACGCCTTCGCCTGTGGATTCTGCATTGATTTCACCAATGACTGTATCACCGTTTTCAAGTTCGTTCAATTTCAGATATCCCTTTACAGGCAAATCCCGTACATCCTGTAATGCAACATCCGTGATATCCAGTGTCTTGCCGGTATCAACGCTGCGCAGCGAATAGAACTTGCTGCCGTCATCGTAAGACAAAGGACTTTGCCCCATCGGAATACCGTCCGGCCAGGTAGTGTCAGGATTGTCCAGCGTGCCGGGCGTGAAATCCGGGAGATTCGACAACAAAGACCAGGCATTGATGGGTTCCGGGGTCGGTTCTGCTGTCGGTTCCGGTGTTGCCGTCGCGGCAGCCTGTGCTGCTTCGGCACTTGCCGCTGCGGCTGCCTGGTCTTTCCGTTCCTGAACCACAGATGTGGCACAGCCAGAAAGTGTCACAGCAAGTGCCATGGCAGCTGCGGTGATATTGATAATCTTTTTACTCATGCGCGTTTTACCTCCTTATGTTTACAGTTTTGCCTAATGCCGAGGAGTGAGAGACCCACCACGCCGATAAGCAAAGTGAGGAGTCCAAGTCCAAAAGCAAAGGCAATATATTGAATTACGTCGATGAGTTTAAGCCATTTCGCAATTGCAGCAAGCAAAAAAGCAAACAGGCCAAAGCAACCAGCCAGATAAATGAGCAAGCCAAACTGTGCAGTTCTGCTGAAAATCGATTCAAGTGTTTTCATGAAAAGCTCCTTTCTATAAATTCAATGGTATGCGATTCGCAAGAACCTGCAACAGGAAAACAAAAAAAGCTGCCCAGCCGAAACTGGACAGCCTATGTATGATTATATATTATCGTCTGTTATCTCGTTCTTGTCTCCTGCGTTCGCGCTCCTCATACTCTTTTTTCTGATACTTGAGTCGTTCATTCAGCAGGAAGGAGTTTTCATCGCGAGTCATTTGCAGTTTTACCTCGTACCAGCAGCCGTAAAGAAAGGCTGCCAGAATGCAGAAGCCAACGATTTTGACTAAGAGGTTGAAAAGGACGTTCACAATAACCGGAAAAATATAGCCGATGGCTTTGGCGATAAGCAGGATGAGCCCACCGAAGACAACGATTTTTGCGATTGTCTGAACAACGGGCGGGAAATCGCCCAGGACTTTGGAAATGGTATCGTTAATTTTGGTGATGATATTAGTGTTTTTGCCACCGTTGTTATTATTTTCTGCCATGTCGGTTCCTCCTTTTTGTGCCAATTATAGCACATATCAGCGCAAAGCGCTACATCCCGCACAAGGAATTTTTCTGTGCAAATGTCGAACAAAAAAATAATGCCGCCACCCTTTCGGATGACGGCAAGTGCTGTTATTTCTTTACGGGGATATTCTCGTCAAGAATAACATCGAAGTTGTAGTGCGGCATCTTAGATGCATCACCACCAGCAGCTTCGAGGGTCATGTAAAAGTCCTCGTCGTTCATTGCCTGCACGAGAGTGTTCATCTCGTCGCAGGTATGCTTGAGCATGGGGCCACGCTTGTTGCAGTACATCACAGCCGAAACAGGCTGAATGCCCTGTGCAACCATACCGTCCCAATGAGTCCGCAGCTCGGTTACAGACTTCAAAGTAGCAACGCCGCTCATGAAGTCATAAATCTTGCAGTGGGACTCGTCGATATGTTCCAGAACGTCGATACGAGTCCGGTTTGCGTACAGCGGGAACTGGAGCTCTACTTCATTCCCAGTGTCAGCAACCAACCGACTGGCGAATTCCTGCGCATACTTTTCAAGAGTGAGAGGCTCACTTTCGAGAGGCTTTACGTTCTCGGCAATAGCGTCGAAAATTTTACGCCATCCCTTGTCGCTCAGGTCGATATCCGACTTGTTGGCGAGGGTATTCAAGAACCCACGCGGCAGACCGGAAATATCAACAGCAACAACGCCGGTGAAAGCGTTGAAGGCCGGGTGACGAGCTTTGTCCCAGATGGTATCAAACTGAGCGGTGGCGATAACACGCTCGCCGAGCTGGATATCCAAGCCCTGCGTAAGCATGTTGTTCTGGTAGAAATGCTTCAAGTCATAGCCACCAGTAACAACACCTTTGGTCGCATCCGTATCCAGCTGACCACACTCAACCTTGACAGGAATCTCGTACCCATCATAGTCAACAGTGAAGTTCTTTTCCTTCTGCTTTTCCTTATACGGCTGGAAAATGGGCTTGACGAGAACGTCACAAGTCTTACCATTTGCCATATGGAAATCAGGAATCAGGATACGGGCGGGAGCAACGCCGGTAGCGTCAGGTGCCAAGTAATTGCGGTACTTGACACCAAAGTGCTCAGCCAGGCAGGTGCGCAGCACGTTCAGGCTGGTGACCCGGCTCTCGGCACAGCTGCCGTTCTTGGTCAGCATGGTGCTGGCAGTAGCCTTGTCCATCTCCACATAGATGATGGTAGAAGGAGCGCCAAGAGCCTTAAACTGCTCACGCATAACGACATCTGCCATAGGAATCTCTTCCTGCTCGGACATCGTCATGGTCGTAGCGAACGGGCCGTCAACGCGATGATAGCTGTCCTCTCCAGGCTGCTTGGAAGCGATGAACCAGGGATACTTGTTGCGAGTTGCAACAAGGATGAAGTTGTTTAAGCCAACACCGTGAATACACAGTGGGCCTTCATCGGTATGTCCATTACCAAACTGCAGGTTTTCCGGCAGCTTTTCCTTAGACATACCGTTACCCCAGTCGGCAATAACCACACCGATTAGGTTTTTGGCATGGCCTTTCACAATCGCGACCAAGATGTTAATGGCATCTCTGCAATTAGAAATGGCGTTATCAACCGGCTCACAAGCGGCATCGCTCATGGGTAACTTCTGGCGCGAAATAGCGTCAAAGTAATGGTTGGTGATGCCGACGTTGAAAGTGACGTTGTTATTCTTCTTAGCCATAATATAACCCCGTAACGTGGGGCCGTCGTGCTGCTCTCGAATTTATCTCCACAGCAATGTGAGCCCCATGTATCGGGGATGTTATTATTCCTTTTTGTCGGTTTTGCAGGAGCTATCAGCAATATCAGAAATTGCTTCTTTTACAGCTCCGAAAACATCAGTTGCTTTCAGAAAATCTTCTGCCAATCCTTTGATGTGGCTGTAGTTTTTGAAGACTTTCTTCACAATAAATGCGCCAACGATTGATACTACTGCCAAAAGCAGCAGAGCTTTCGCGGCCTCGGTCAATTTTACTTGCTCTAACAAGAGCGCGAGTATCACGCCATCTTTGCTCAGCTAGGTCTTAATTAGACTGTGAACGAATGAACCATAGCTAACTGCATATTGCTTAGCTTTGGTTTCGTGGTTGCTGATAATGGTGTCTACTCGCTAAATTATGTTTCGAATCATGATAATGTCCTCCTTAAAAAGGTTTGAAATTGTTATAGGGTATATATAAATACGCTCTTAACGCGGCGTTCGCGTGCAGGAACATTTATATAAACACATTAACGCAGTGTATACGTGCCATGCTGATTAGCATGACAATTCTATGTAATCAGCCTTTTCTTCGGCTGTCAGAAGTCCACGTTCCGTGGGATGAATCTATATTAAACGCAGAAAATCTGCGGGAATCCTCAAAAAAGAAAAAGGACAGAAACCCAATATGGGCATCTGTCCTTCTTCCAGGAGGAATATGAACTATGGCAAATCAATGATATCTCTGTTACATTATCTATTCTATGGGTATCGCACACGCCGTCAAGAAATTAGATGTATTTTTTGAAAAAAGTTTGCACGCGTGAAAGTTGCCAAAGGATTTTGCTGCACGGCGTGTAAGTTTATTTTGTGATACGCAAAACACGCGATATTTCGTATAAAACAAAAAAGCCGCCCACCCGGTAAAGGGCAAGCGGCAAGAGGTTAAGATTTGATGTACAAGGACGTTCCCTTAAACGGATTCAAGAGACCGGGCTTATATTTAGTGCGAACATACTCTGCAATTTCGGTATCCGGCATTGCGTTCAGAACGTCAAGCCAACACTCGGCATTGATAGCCATGAGGCCACCCATGCCAAGAGCATTTTCACAACGCCTGATGTCAGAAGCAAATGCGGTGTGAAATTCGCAGGATTCCGCAGCCTTGATGATGCGGTCAAAGTCGTACATACCAAGACCTCCTCACTGGCACAGAGCTTTGAGGTCATCCTCACTCAGAACAGGCACACCCAAAGCGTTCGCCTTATCGAGCTTGGAACCGGCAGCTTCACCGGCAACGAGATAGCTCGTCTTTTTGGAAACACTGCCGGAGACCTTGCCGCCATGTGCTTCGATGTAGGTTTTGGCTTCATCGCGGCTCATGGAAGGCAGCGTGCCGGTGATAACGAACGTCTTACCGGATAGCGGTGCGGATTCATCGTTAGCACCTGTTGGGGTATGGTAGTCGAGATTGACACCTGCATAGCGCAGCGCAGCAATCTCCTGCTTGAATTCAGGGCCGGACAGCATCACGTCGAGCGCAGCATAGATAGCGTCAGAGAAGCCAGGAATGTTGCACTCTTTAATGGTATCCACATTAAGGGTAGACAGCGTCAGCAGACTGCCGTTCGTTGCCTTGCACTGAGTAAACAGCGCTCGAGCCACATGGCCACCGATAAGACGGTAGCCAAGTGCTTTGAGAACACGGTCCGCATTCTGACTCTTGGATTTCTCAATGGAATCGAGAACTTTGTCAACGACTTTTTTGCCGTACATTTCGACAAATTTGGTGGTGTTCATGTACAGCTTATAAAGGTCAACGGGGCTTTCGATGAGCTTGTTGTCAACCAAGTACTGAATCATCTGAGGGCCAAGTCCCTTGATGTCCATGCAGGGCTTCGAGGCAAAGTGGATAACGCGATTCACAGTCTTTGCCGGGCAAGCGCCATTGGTGCAGTAGAGGTCCACAGAACCGTTGACCGGTGCGATAGGCGCACCGCATACGGGGCAGACCTGCTTTGTCATGTCGTAAGGTACGGCATCAGCCGGGCGTTTCTCCAGCTCCACCATCGTGATTTTCGGGATGATGTCGCCGGACTTGTGCAGGACAATCGTGTCACCGATACGGATATCCAAAGCCTTGATGAAATTGGCGTTATTGAGCGTTGCACGTTCCACGCGGGTTCCAGCGAGCTGAATCGGGTCAAAGACAGCAACAGGAGTGACGCGGCCAGTACGACCCGTCTGCAGCTGGATGTTGCGCAAGACAGTTCCCTTTTCCTCTGCGGGATACTTGTATGCAATAGCCCATTTCGGGGTTTTGGTGCGCTCGCCCATCTTCTGGCGAATGCTCAGTTCATCGACTTTGATAACTGCGCCGTCAATCGGGTAATCGATATCATAGCGCTTTTCCTCAATGTCGTGAATGGCTGCCAAGATGCTATCAATGTCATTGCAATGAGCGTAATAGGTGGTCTTAAAACCGCAGACGTCACGCAGATAGTTCAGCTGGTCACAATGATACGGGCTGAACTGTGCTGCATCACCATTGTTGACGCTCTGAACATTGAAAACGAACACCTGCAGATTGCGTTCCCGTGCAATGGCCGGGTCAGACTGACGCAGAGAGCCAGCAGCGCAGTTGCGGGGATTCGCAAAGAGCTTCTTCCCTGCTTCCGCCTGCTTTGCATTGGCTGCTTCAAAGTCCTTTTCCGACATATAGCACTCGCCACGGAGTTCGATTTTGCCGATACCCTTGGGCAGCTCGATGCTGCGAGGCAGGCAAGTGAGGGCTGCGACATTGGCGGTCACATCCTCACCGACATGGCCGTCACCGCGCGTCGAAGCCTGGGTCAGATAGGCAAGACCATCGTCAGAACGTTCGTAGACAAGAGACAAGCTCAGACCGTCGATTTTGCGCTCCACAGAGAAGGTCACATCGGAGTATTCAGCTTTCACCGAATCCACAAAGCTGCGGACCTCATCATCGGAAAACACATCAAGCAGAGAAAGCATCGGTACACGGTGTTCAACCGGAATACCGAGAACACGCTTGCCGCCAACAACCTGTGTAGGGCTGTCAGCGGTCACGAACTCAGGATGTGCCGCTTCGATATCACGAATCTCGTGCATCACGGAATCGTATTCCTCATCCGTTACAACCGGAGCATCCTGCTCATAGTAGGCGGCACTCCATTCTTTAGCCTTTGCGCAGAGGCTGTTGTAGTATTCTTTGGAAGAAATAGGCAGATTATTGTTAGACATAATATTTTACCTCACGTATGTTATTTTTTTGTTTTTTATAGCGTAATGGTTTGCGACTCAGTAGTAGCCTGGCTGACATCTTCAATACCATCCACAAAAACTGTTGTTCTGATAATGATACGGAAAGGAACGCCCTTTTGCCAGGTGGTGTTTGCACGGAGTTCATCCACCAGGCCAATCAGTGCCTGCATCTTGAGCATTTCGATGGTATAGCGAGTCGGAATCATGGTTCGGGTCGTCTCGAGATAAAAATGCCGATTTTTCTCATTGTATCCGAGAGAATCGTTCGTAACATCCATTTTTGCAACAACGGTGTAGTCGCTTTTAGGGATATCCTCAAACGGTTCCAGAGACTTATCCAATTCTACCATGCGTTTATCGAAGTCTGCAATAATGCGGGCTTTTGCTTTTTCGTAAATTTCGCTTGCCTGCCGAACCTGCTCCCGATAACACTTCACACACTCTTCTTTCGTGTAGAAGATGTTGATGGAAGTACCAGAGTTGCAGCGATACCCGGTTTTATCCATTGGAGCAATGACGGTTGAAGAAATCTTGCCCTTATTTACCGGCCGAAAATAGACCGGAGAATAATAGATGGTTTTGCTCGTTTCTTTTGCATCCGTAACAACAACGGGGGTAGGTTTGATGTTACGAATCGGTCCTTTGGTCGGCTCCGCATTTGCGCGATAATCGCAAATCCAAGCCATTTTGCCGAGGACGTTTTCAAGGTTCTCAACATAATCGTACATGCCGAGGTTATTGGTCTGGCGCGTAGGATTCTTTTCTCCAGAACCCTTAATCATCAGCTTGACGCCGTTTTCGGCGAGGTATTCATTCAGCTTCATAATGCTATTCCCTTTCTATGATTGTTATTTTATCGGGCCTTTGTGAGTACGGCAACGACCAGCTCCTCGTAGTCTTCGATGGCACAGTAGATGTCAGCGAAACCATAGGCGTGGCCACGGTCGTAGGCTTTCTGCCAGAGGATGGTTGCAGCCTTTTTGGAAATGCTGCGTTTCGTTTCGGCTTTGATGTCTTCCTGAATTTGAAGTTCGATAGCTTCCGAGATGTGTTCGATTTCTGCATTCTGCGCCTTCTTCAGCCGAGAGCATTCCGCATCCCAGGCTTTCTGTCGGCGAACGACCTCTTCCCTGTTCCAGCGCACCGATTTCTCTTCGTCGATGATTTCACCGTCTTTTGGGCGTTTAGAGTTGGGCTTAGTAGGTCTCTTCCAAGCGGTTTCAAGTCGGTTGCCAAGAGCCGTCCATATACTACCCATGATAACACTCCTTTTTTCTTGTACGCAAAAAGGCGAACCTCCCGGTGTGGGAAGTCCGCCTTAAAGCGAAGTGTGAATTGTACGAGCACACAGTGTGCTTAGTAGATGGTATCTATCGTACAAGCTAAATTATACGGGTCTCGCACGAAAACGCAAGATTATTCATCCATTGCTACAGTCACCAAACAGCAAATTATATGCTTTTTCGATTTCAGAATCAGACATGGCCTTCCCTTTTTCTTCAATGCTGTGCAGAATTAGAGTCTTGTCGCTCTCCTCATCCGGCACGAAGCCAAGAATCACATCCAGCTTGTTGCGATTCTCGTCCTGTGCAAGATACTCTTTGATTTCGGACCACTGCGCATCGCGCTGGTTCAGAGCGTCAACGTTCTGGACACAGAACGGGTTCTCACTTTGCGGCATAGAACCGGCAAGGTATTTGGTGTCATTGCAATACATCTTGATAAGCCGGACTATATAGTTCCGCTCTGCTTTGGTTCTTGCAGTCAGAATGTTGCTTGCGCTCTGGTACTTGTAGTTATCCCCAACAGCTTCCAACGACTCTGCAATCTGTCGAAAACTCAGCATTTCGTTTGTGGCCTTGTCATGCTGCGACACGGTGGAAGCATAGTATCCTTGTTCCGTTTCGTTTGCTTCTACCACGGCAGCGAGATTCGAGTCAATATGGATGAGCCGTTCACTGTTATCCCCTTGCGCACGAATTGTGTTGTTCACTTTCGCAATCCAACTGTCAGTTTCCGTAGCATCATCGCCCGCATAGAGGTAGGTTACAATATCCGGGTTAGTAGGGTTCGGAAGCTCCGCACAAGCCAAGGTCAGATTTCGCCCGTATTCTTTTGCCTGAAGGTACATGTTCGGATAATCGTCTTGTATTGTCTGAGCGATTGCCTCAACCTCGGCCTCGTCTTTTTCAATGACAAGGCCGACAGTGGCTACCTGCTCTTCAATGTTGAGCTGTTTCAAAATATCCTCAAGGTCAAATACAATAGCTTCTTTGTTGTTTGTATAGAACCGGATTTTCATAGATTTTCCTCCTGGCAACAATAAAAAAGGCAGGCCCTCGGTTGGAAGGTCTGCCAAAAAACAGTTTGAGAATTGCAAAAAGGTCATTGTGTGGCTTTGACAGCTGCGTTTATCACTGTGTAGGCAATATCCAGGAGCCGAAACGCAAGAACTCCAAAAGATAATGCTACCAGCAAAAAGCAAAACACAAATTTTAGTTTGTTCTTACCCTGGAAATAGTACATTCCAAAGCAGGACGCGATGAGAACGCAGAGAAACACAACGACCCAAATAATATCAGCCATTGTCCTGTTTTTGATTCTGCTGAGTCGGCGGGGTCTTGACTTCAGCAGGAGCATTCGGAGTCTGATACTGAACATTCTGGCTCGGCTCTTTGGGAGTTTCGGGGGTCTGGTACTGAACAGTACTGGGGTTGTTCTGCTGTTCGGCTTTCTTTTCCTCATATTTGGTCTTGAGCTGAGAATAGGAATAGCCATCCTGCGGGATACCGTGATACTCATAATGGCCGAAAGCAAGAATTATGTTGAACACCGGATTCAGAAGGCAAAGACCAATCGTGAAACCAATACCTTCACCGAACGCAACAGCTTTCTTGTAGTTGGTGATAGCACCGATGATGAGAGCAACGACCAGGAACAGATTGCCGAGCAGCGGGATACCGGACAAAAGGCTCAGCACGACCGGAATCAGAAACAGCCAGCCGTTGCCCCAGTAGAGATTGAACTCAATGTAATTGCTGTAGAACGGGACGATGGATGCCCAGCCAGGCTGCCCGGCTTTCTCGAAAATCTTCCAGTTTGCAACAATTTTGAGTACAAAATACGCCACTACCAAAAGAATCACCGTGTAGAGCATTTCGCCCAATAGATTAAGAGCGCTGTAAGAATTATACATTTTATATCCTCCTCTTTCGGCATATGAAGCCGGATTATTCCTTCACTAAGTTCTTTGCCTGCCGCTGCCGTTCCGCAAGTTCTTTGCCGCGTCTGACCAGTTCCGCATATTGCTCTTCGGTCAGCTTGCGAGGCGGCTTGATTTTGACCCATTTCTTGGGCATATCTGCCTCCATACACCAGTCCTCATCCCGCGTGATTTTAACAGCATCAGGGTACTCTTTCGCAAGCTCTTTCAGCTGCGCCATGCGGGCTTTGTTGCAGGTATAGTAGGATGCTTTTTTTTCCGCATCATTGAACGTGATGATGGTTTCGCGTTCCCAGGGGCCGTCAGATGCCTGCGTGGCCACTTTTTTATCGGGCATGATTTTTCTCACCTCAATCGAATAAAATTGCCGATATAGCAGGGCCTTTGCAGATGTACCCGCTCGCCTCGGCCCATTTCGGCGTCATGAGCTTTCCGTTGGCCTTTACAAGCACCATCTTCCGAGCAGAGGTGCTCAGGAATTCTGCCGGAGCCCAGTTATTTCGCACAACGACGATAGCATTGTCGTCCGCGTTCTCAAGCATATGCTTCAGCTCTTTTACCGTCACCGTGTCACCTCCCGTTCAGTACATCGTCCAGTGCCTGCAAAAAAACTCTGGATTCCTCATTGATTCCGCCGCGACACAAAACCTTCGCAATATCGTCAAGTCCTACCAGGTACATATTCTCTTCGCCCATATACCCCTGCGGCCAGGGGACCGCATAGTAGTTGTGCGGAATAGAACTCGTGTCATAGCCGACCACAATATATTTCTGGTCTGCAACATTTTTCACCGTCAAGATAGTCCCAAGCGGTAATGCATCTTTCATGGAATGAGTAGTTGCAGGCATGATTCTCTGGATTTTCAAAACAGCACCTCCCTAATTTCAATTTTATGAGACTCGCACATTTGCGCAAGAAGACGAAACAACAAAAAAGCGGCCGCTCCCGAAGGAGCGACCGCAAAGATACGAGTCAGATATTATTCATGGGAATCAGCCTTCCTGAAACCAGAAAGTTGATTCTCAGTGGAACACTGCACGAAAGAAGTTTCCTTGCGCGGATTCACAAAAGCGTCTGTGGTCGCAAACGCATTGCCAAAACTCATATCACAGAAGACAACGTGTGCGCTCTCATCGTCAGAAGCACGAGGCGCAAAGCTGGTACATGCAAACCAATCCAATTCATCCTGCCCCTGTTCATCATAGAGATAAATGACGGGAGCCGGAATGTTGGGCGTCGGCATAGCCAGTGAGCCAACCTGCATTTCATTGACGCAGAGGTCGATGGGCGGGTTTCCATTTTGGTAATCCCACTCGGCGTAAGACTGGGCCCTGATGGTGGTGTCGCCATCATCTACCTCGATGCCAAGAGCAGCGATATCGAATGGAATACCGAGCTTCTCCTTGATTTCTTCCGGGGTGAAAGTTAGGAGCTTACCGTGTTCGCCTTGGATGTAGAGCTTCATGGCTTACTTTTCCTCCTTCTTCTTGTCGGCGTTCAGAATCTTTTCCAGAACGTCGTTGTAAGTATCATCGAGGAATCGACCGGTTTCTTCATCTGCTTCCGGAGCGGCGAAAGCACCGTCTTCTTCAGCTGCATCCTGTACAGCGTCGAAGACACCGATTGCGCCCCAAAGTTCATCGGCCAGAAGGTCATAGCCGAGGTTCTTCACTTTTGCCGACAAGTCAATCAGCAGCATTTTTTGCCGAAAGAACTCGTTCATATCCAAGCCGATGTAGGGTTTCGCTGCAGTATTGTTTTTCTGAGACTTTACTTTGAAAATGCCCCAGTCAAAGTTGCTGTCTGCGCCGTACATATACCCGGACGCAAGGCAGAAACCGTCTGCTGCACTGTCCTCAACGTTGATACCGACTTCATAATCGCTGCCGGAATCTTCGTCAAGGTCAATCGCATAACCTGTTGCCTTTTCGTACTCTGCCTCAATGTCAGTTTTCATGGCTGCCAGTAGAGCGTTGAAATCGGTATTCTGAGAAAGCAAGTTCATGCTTTCGCCTTCCTGATTTTTGATAAGAATGAACATAGTATTTACCTCCTGATAATTAAATCATGCTATCAGACAATTTGTCGATAGTCGCTGTGATGGTTTCGTTTTCCATCTGAGCCATACGCTCAAACAGATGAGACCAGTCGATGGCATCATGGACACGCATGACAAACGCATCATAGGTGCCACTGGCCTTCATCATTTCAATTTCAGACTCATAGCAGCCGGACTCCTCAAGCATGAACTTGATGTCGTCGGTTGGGTTGATTTGTATTGTTGCTTCGTACTCATTCATTTTGATTATTTCCTTTCTTTTATACGCAAAAAGGCGAACCACCCAAATGGGAAGTTCGCCTAAAGCGCATTGTTAAAAGTGTGCGAAGGGCAGGATGCCTTTTCGATATCTGTTATCTATCGTACAATTTATATCTTAACCCGTTCGCATAAATCCGCAACAAAAAACCGCTACCAAAATGGGCAGCGGTAATGAAAAATTAAATTTCAGCGCAGAACATCGCGAGCTTTTGCCACAGCAAATAGGTGCTGGTTTTCATGCGTACCTTTTCAGGAACGCCAGTGACGAGACACCATTTATGGGCAGTAGCTTTGATGCGGGGAATCTGCCGTTGTTCAGTTTCATTGAACATCTTGTTGTACATTCTGCGGCGACGTCCAGAATTCCAGCGCACGCCCTCCATAGTCTCGCAAATGAGAGCGTAGGCCAAATGGTTTTGGGCTTCTTCGTGAGTCAATGTAACCATCGTTTTCATGGCTGTCACCCTGCCTTTCTCTCATTGCGAGCCATATGCAGCGCATAATCAAGAGCATCGGGGTCGTCGGCCAAGAACTTGGTCTTTTTAAGAGTTCCGAGTTTTGGATGCTTCAGAATCATGTAGTTCCCTTTATCCTGGAAGAGAGAGCCCTTGTCATAGACCAACTCAACCTTTTCAGCGGACACTGCATAGTGGCGAATGCGGTCACATTCATCAGCATAGTTGATGGGAGTAATATAGCCGATTGGCTTGTTTTCTTCCATCCCTGTCACAGTGACCAGAAAAGCCTTAATGGTCCGGGCTTCTTCCTCTTCCTGCTCATCATAGTATTTGAACGTGATGAACATGGGAGTATCTTTCTTGTACGCATCTTCCTCAGGGCAGAGATACGTTCCACAAGAGCGGCAGAACCAGAGCATCGATACGGGCTTTCCAGTTTTCTGCGCTTCTTTTGCATAGCGCTTAAAAATCTTTATGTCCAGCTTGAAATCCTCGATGTAATGCTCAACCGTGCTTTTCACGATGAGTTTCAGAAAATCACAGATGGAAATAGCGGTCATAGTCATATTGGAAGTCATAATAAAAATCTCCTTTTTTAGTCAGCCATGACCTTGGAAACATTCATGTCATAGCGGTTGAACTTAGAAATATAGTCAAAAATGGTATTTACTTGAGCTTTTGTTGCGGTTTTGGTCTCATCCATATCGAGGAATGTATTGCCCATCGAAGGATTACGAATGGCAATCCAACCGCGTTTATATAGGAAATCGAGACCCTTGCCGCTCCAGTCATACGCCATATTGAGAACTTCATGGTCAGAAAGACCAAACACTTCTCGATTGCGCATGATGATGCGGCCAGCCAGGGCAGCGTGCTCGCCAAACTCGCAGGCATACCAGGTGCCATCGGGAGCAATCAGACCATATTCGGTCAGCTGATGCTGAATGGGTCTATCACTGATATAGCTGTTGTACAGTCGCTGACGGCGTTCAACGGATGTGCCTTTCATGTTTGCTTCAATCCAAGAGGCAAGCTTGGTCCAAAAATCGGTTTTGTAGAATTCCGGGTTGGATTCCTGCTCAGGAAGCGGTTCGCCATTGAATTCTGCAACAAGGTCTGGGTGGGTAAAAAGCCATGCACCGTTGTTGAATGCATCAGAATAACCCGTTTTTCCATAGAGGAAGCACTTGATACCGTCATAGCTGCAATCGATATAATGATGTTTTGCATTGGTGCAGAGCGTTTCATAGCTATCAGTCATAGCAAAGCGGTCAACATAATTGAGCGGATGTGCAATCATATCCTCACGAATTTGATTGACCAGCATCTTGCGTTGAAGCTCCTCAACCTTCTGCCCGAGGGAACGAACATGAACATTGTCATCGACAAGTTCAAACTCATTGACACCAACAAGTTTTTTCCGGCCTTCGATAATGTCCTGGCAAACATGCCTTTTTTCTTCCTCGTTGCCACCCATCATGCAGGAGAGCAGCAGCTCCTCACACTTTTTATACGGCTTGTCCATATTCCAGAACCAGTCACGTGCAATGGCGGTGAGGAACTCACCATCCATACTGAAATGTAGTTGTTCACCCATGTTGGGTAACCTCCCCAATTGTTATGTGTTGTTCTCGACAAAGTCTTCGCATTCCTCGCTGGTCAAAACCACGCCGAAATAGGCAACACGCTTGACGGTGGTTTCCCACACGCGAACGGTGCGTGCCATTGGCTGAACGACCCAGGAATGACAGCGCCAGAGCCCGTCTTCGGAAAGAGCATACCCCGTTGCAATAAAGCACCGCTCTTTGTTCTCATACCAGAGTCGTGCAGAATTGTAATGGCACTGGCAATCCTGACCTTTCCTCATATAGTTGCTGCCATAGAAGAATTGGCCGCGTTCAAGGATTTTGGAAGCATCTTCATCGAACATCGTCATGCAAACTTCATCCCCGCCAAAGGTGAGAATTTTGTCGTGCAGTTCCTTCATGTCACCGAGCGTCTGAGCATTGAATCCAGAAGAGGTGTTGTAAATTTGGCTTTTGGTAAGCCGCACTTTCCAATCCTCGTTCATTGGGTTCCAATGAACAGGGACCGGCATTTGGTCGGCTTCAAAAACCGGATGCTTGGCACTGTTCCAGCTCTTCATGCTGCATTCTCCTTCCGATGAGCGGCTGTGGCTTTTTGCTCTTGAGGTTTGATGACTTTGAGCAAAATACCGCAGCACTGATTCAGAGCAAAAATGCTCAAAACCAGAGTCACGATATTGGTCACGTTCAAGCTCTGTGCCAGGGCACAGACGTTCAAAAGGATTCCAAAGAGGAAAAAGACGGCGAGAAATGCAACAACGGCGTTAATTATCTTATTCATGTTCATGGTATTTTCCTTTCTGCTCACTCAATGGAGCATATCGATGATTTTTTCTACGAGTGCATCGTCTGTCACGAACTGGTTACGCCCCACAACGCCAAGGTCATTGGAGGAGAAATCCTTCATATCGGCGGCATAGCGAATCAGATTTTTGTCAGACAAAGGCTGATAGCAGCTCTTCTCTGTACAAATGTAGACACACTTGTCGTTGAGCACGTTCTGGATGTGCCCGGAACAGCCAACGCGTTTACCGTTGACGGTAATGTTGTGCAGATTGTGGGTCAGCAAAAGGTTGGTGCTTTCAGCTTCTTTTACCTTTAACTGGTTCAAGAGCTTGCGGGACAAATAGACGGTTGTTTTCATTGCGACTTTCTCCTTTTAGAAGTACTTGTAAGCGGCAGTTAAGCGTTTGCGGTACAGGTCCATCGTAGTCAGACCACCTGCATAGACTTTGCGGGAAGAGATTGCCACGTTGGTTCCCGCTTCCATATGGGAGAAGAACATCGAAAGGCAATCTTCCAAACTGTCGCTGGTAGTGAGGGTTTCATACACCGGATACGAGTATTTGGCGGCTTTGCTGTATGTGCTGTTAAGCTCATACGCGAAGAACATTACCTGTCCCGTAACGGTGTTGGGGTCATAGCCATTGCCATAACACCAGTTGAAAAGGTCTGTCTTGCGGCTGTAAGTCCATTGCAGGAGCCCATAGCCGCCATCCGAAGGGTTTTCGGCTGAAGCGTTAAGACCACTCTCCATTGTCATGCAGCCCATTACTGCAGCAGTACCGGCCTTAGAAAGACCAGCGGACCGCAGAGCTGTGTAGATTTCCAGCTCATTGTCGTCAAGATTATCTGGAATCGTTTCAGTTTTCGGCTCGGGCTCTTCGATAGCTGCTTCTGCGGTCTCAATCTGTGGTTCCGGTTCTGCAGCATCGGAAGATTCAACCTCAGCCCCAGCAGTTGTGATTTCCTCCTGTGCTTCTTCAGAGGTCTCCATCATCGGGAACGCCTCATCGAGTTCATTCACTGTTTCAATGGGAGTGGAAAACGCGACAGGTTCGGTTTTGGGAGCTATGTTTTCCTCTGCGTGTGCAGGAACAGAAAGCATAAAACCCATGCAGGCGATGATGGTAAAAATACACATCACCGCGACGACAATCAGGACATGCTTGTTCCGAAAAATGCTGTTATTATTCTTTTCGACTTTCATTTTGTGACTCCTTTTTTGTGTCTTTTCCTTGTAGCGAAAGATTGTGATTTGAGATTTGTGGTTTGTTTTGAATTCCTCCTTTTTCTGTAAACAAAAAAGGCAGGCCCATCGTGAAGATGAGTCTGCCTTGAATGAGAACAGAATTATGAATTGTACGAGCACGCAGTGTGCCAAGTAGATGTTATCTGTCGTACAACTTTTATATTATGGAATTCGCAAGGATACACAAGAGCTTTTGATGTGCTTCTTTTTCAGGCTTCGTTAAGCCACTTCTGAGTGATATCCATGAGTTGATTCTGAAATTCCGGGTCCGGCAAGGTTTTGCTGTCTGCCCAAATTGAGTTACGGACGATTGGGTAATTGTATACAATGCCGTCAACGATATAGGGCCAAAGCACCACTTCACCGCTCACAAGCCAAAGTTTCCGGATTTTGACGGGTTTTTCGTATCTTGTAAGCCAGCATTCACTGGTTACGACGGAATCCGCCACATATTTCTGCGTTTCTTCCTCGGTCAAAAGATTCGGGTCATCGTCCTTGATGTTGTACATCCGTACAATGAACGGTAACGGCATGTCCTTAGAATATTTCTTGTTCTCCCGCAGTTCAGCGAGCAGGAATTTTGAGACAAAATGCGCGATACCGATGCTGGTCAGGCAGTCATCGAGGGTGTGCCCAAGACAAATTCTTGGGATTTCCTGGTCCTCCCCTTTCATCCGATTCGTTGGTATCTGCGGGATGACATCGTCCGGCAGGTATCCGGTATCTGCCATGATGTGATAAAGAATCATTGATGTTTCCTCCTGAAATAAAAAAATAGCAGGCCCTCAAAAAAGAGAGTCTGCTTTGTTTGCACGATGAATCGTTCGTTCGAACTTGCTCCTATCGTGCGGTTGATATTTTGCTGAGTTTGCACATGCAGCCCCAACAGGCATCGTTCAGAACGTCTTGTCGTTGGGAACTTGCAGATACATCCAGGACTGTGGTGCTCGCTTAACGCCAAGCTCTCGCAGGGATACATCCAGAGATTGGATGTCAGAGACGTTCCAACCATATAGAGTGCCAGACTTATTGCCGTATGCAATCAGCTCGTTTGCGGTAAGGCAGCTGTTCTTCACGAATTGAGCGGTCTTTTCGGTCGCTTTTGTGCCAATAGCATATGCCGGGAGTTCACGCAGACAGTCGAGCGTATCGATGTCCCGGCAAACAAATGCAGCAGTTACTTTTCCGGCACCAACATCAGCTTTCGTCTCGTAGCAGAACACCACAAAAGGATAGCTGATTTCCCACGGCATGGTTTTTCGGACCTCAATGGTCTTTTCTCCGCTCAGAATCTTTTCAAGCCATTGCTTTTTGATGCTGAGAAGAACCGCTTTGTTCGAGTTGATTTCAAGGGCTTTATTAGTATTTGAATTAAGCATTGTCATGCTCCTTTCACGCTTCTTACGATTGCCACATCGGCTTCATTTTTGCTGTTGGCAAGAACCAGAGTAGGCTCAATCCAGCGAACTTCTAGGCGGTTGCGTCCCTCACCGACCCAATAATGATGCCAGTGAGCGCGGCGCACATGAGGGCGAACGCTGTGACTGCTGCCACAATGGGAAAAGCTTTCGGCACAGGTTGCATTAGCAGAACGCATTTGCTGCTCGAAGCTTTTCCCGATAACGTAACCGACATCAAAAACAAAAATAACGGCAGAACAGCAATGCCGCCCTACCGCATGAGTAATGGGTTGTGATTCATTTGATTCATTTGTTTTTTTGGAACGTTACCATTTATGGAACGGGTTCAAAAGTCCGGGACGGTATTCGTTATCGACATACATCTTGATGTCGTTATCGTCCAGGGCATCCAAAATGTTCATCCAGCATTCCGCTTCGACGCGCATTTCACCGTCCATTTTCAAGGCCCTGTCGCACTGAACTAAGTCTGCTCGAAAAGAGTTCACATAGAAGCAATCTTTTGCGGCAGCTGCGAACCTGGTAAAGCTGTTTTTGGTATTTGTGGTCATAATCTTCATCCTTTCTAAAATATTTTTCTAATCAATACATAAAAAATAAGCAGGCCCTCAAAAGAGAGTCTGCTTACAAGCGCATGACAGATTGTTAATGTTCAGTTAGGAGGTAAGTGATGGTATCTGTTATGCAATTATTATTTTAGGCGGTTCGCACATTCGTGCAAGTGGCTTTTTAACTTCGTTTGTTTTTGGGCATGGTGTTAGTCCAACCCTTAGATTTGTGCTTTTCAGAGCTGTCGCCTTTGAACATTTCGGATACTTTGCTGCCATCGTCTTCCGCATGAGCAATATATTCAGCCGCAAGAATTTCATACTGTGCGCGGGAAATCCCGGTTTGCTCTGTAAAATTTATGAATTCATGTTCAAACGCCAAACTGAGTGTTATTAAGACGCGATTGGCAAGTTCTTGCCGGAATTCATCAACGGTGCCATCAAATTTTATTGTGCTGTCGTCCTCATCATCATTTGTGAAATCATCAGCCGCAGCATTGACGGCGTCGCCAAAGAAAGTGGTCATCTCGTATGCCATATCGGAAGGACTGATGTCCGGGATACCATTTTCGTCTTTGTCGTTCAGCTTTACTTGAAGCATCCCCCGCATGATGCTGTAGCGCATCAGCAGCACTGACATCGTGCTGTTGGGTTCAAAGTTCTCAATTTCCTTCTCAAGCATTTTTTGCTTGCTTGCGACAATTTTATAGTTTGCTTTCATGTGGAACTCCTTTATTTTGTAGGTTTCCAGATTTATATGTTGACGCAGACATATTGCCAAGATTGCGGTGGGCGCTTTAACCCGAAATCAGAGAGCTTCTTGTCGAGCGGCTGCGTGCTTGCCACATTCCTTTCTTGACACCCTCCCATGGTTGAAACCGTGGGCTTTCCCGGTCTTCATTTTGTTTGATACCTCCCGAATTAGATGCTTCCAAAAGCCTCTTCAACAGCGCGGGTTGTCATGCAGATGCGTTTCTCGCTGCTGTGCTCTGCATTCCAATTCCGTGCGACATCATTTGCGGTTAGTGTTGCAGAAAAAATCTGAATACTATTTCTGTTTTCAAAAAGTTTGTTGCAGATAGCAACAGCATCTGCGCGACTCATATCCTTGAACCAAGTCTTGATGATAACTTTATAAATCAGGTCGGTTTCTGCGGCCTTGACGGCTGCTGCCATCTCTTCGTCGTCATTCAATCCGCTGCGCTGCGCACCGCCAAAAAGTGCAGCCATGTCACTTGCGATAAAGCTATCGCCATTATCCCACATCTGCTGATAAGCGTTAATGATACGCTCGGTTTCGAGCTTATTCGATTCGTTTGCTTTTGTAAGGATATCGGCATTGATGCTGTTAATAATAGTGTTAATCATTTTGTTCTTCTCCTGCTATAATTGTGTGTTTATCGGTTCTCTCTACAACTTTCATGTCGGTGTCCTCCAAATGCAAGGCAAGTCAAGCACCTTTACCATAAACTCGTCTTACGGTAGCCACCGGAACCTCACGTTTCCCTTCCGGTAGTACAAAAGTCGGCTCTGTCCAGCGGACTTCCAGGCGTGTCCGGCCTTCTCCGACCCAATAATGATGCCAATGAGCACGGCGGACATGAGGTCTGACTGTACGGCCCGTGCCAGTTGCCGTAGATTTCTGATATTCTGTACCGGAAGCCAGCTGCTTTTCAAAGCTCTTCCCGATTACAAAACCGACATTATAGGTTTTGATGTTGACTCTTTTAGGAGCTGCACCAGGTTTGGAAACAAGGATGGGCCGCTTCTCTTTCGGGATTTTTACCTCTTTGATTTCTGCGTTTTTTGATGCAAGATAATAAGCGGCAGAGACCGCGATACGAAGATATGGCTCGATACCGGCGTTGAACTCCCGCTGCTTTTGCAGCTCATCCTCGCTGAGAACGCCACCCGGTACGTTTGAAATCGTGGCGTCATTGACGGTCGCGGAATCCGTTCCGTTCTGAAAAGCCTGCTCACGTGCATCGTTGTTGCGCCGGTAGGACTCAATCAGCTTCTTGCCGTTGAGACACCACTGCATACATTGACAGAGCTCGATACTGTCAAAATTGGGGTTTGCCTTGAAAGGGACAATCAGAAAGAGCGTATCCACATCGTTCGGCCCATGGGAAGCGTCGAATTCAATGTGTACGAACATCGCATCATGATGGGAACCAGCAGGAAGATTCATGACAAAGTCCCGATATGGCAGCCGCATCATGATATCGGAATAAATCGGTGCGTCCTCAGTCTCAGCCAATGTTCTGAGAAATTCCGGAGCGAAATTGTACACGGTTTTTGCTGCACGCCAATAGTTTGCGACGTATGCCATCGAGAACTGTGCGGCTAACTCCCCATCCATCGCATCGGCAGCAATCTGCCCGTTTTGAATAAGGCGGTGTCCAAGCGGAATGAATTCCTTCACATAATAATCGTAGCCCTTGTCCAGCAGCTTGTTGGCCCCAGAATTCACAAGAAACTGACTGCTTTGCTCAGCGTACCAGAGAGCGCTGTTCACGATGATATTATCCACGATATCACCTCACTGCCAACACAATTTTATTGTCCCGTCAACAAAGAGAATCTGGCTGTACTCCTCACCGTCAAGAACGATGCAGCGGTCCTCGCCGTGTTTGTGAGCGCCGGTACAATACACAGTTTTGTTATTGATAGCCGGGATAGACGGTGCCTTTGCCAAAACCAGCTGACCGCGCATTGCGCAGATATCTAAGAAAGAAATGATGTGGTCGCCCACCCCGGAAAACCTCCAATCTCGTTCACAGTGCTTTGATTTGGAAAGAACCCTCGACATGCGGCAGCGGTTCGTCGGTGACTTTCAGAACGGAGCTATCTCGGCTCTCTGTCACATATCGAATAGCTTTAAGAATTTCGTATGCCAGCTTGCTGTTGTAGGCAAGCTCAGAATTTGAAATGCCAAAGTTCCCGTTCCAGCCAATGCCCATCTTTTTGAGCTGCGGAATCAGAAGGTCACGAGCTTCGATGACTCCTACTCCATTCCAGCGTGCATCATGGTAAGCTTGCAGTCGAAGCAGGCGGAGCTTCCCGTAGTCGTAGTTGGCTGCGATGTCCAAAGGCTCGAAGATGATACCAAACTGCCCCATCAAAATCCGAGAGTATGTATCCAGGGCATCGGCAACGACTTTCCAGGAAGAAGCATCTAAGCCAATCCTGTATTTATACGGAGCATCCTTTTCGGGCAGCTCCCGCGCATGATGCAGCACGTCTTCCAGAATGTCGCTGCACTTATCAGATAAGCTTTTGATAGGTGCCGTTACGTTCACAGCCGTCAGCATAGCACAAGCACTTGCAATGTTCTCCTCGCTTGCACCATAGGTTTCTCCAACTTCCTTGCAGATAGAGGAAAAATCGTTGTTGTAAAACGTTATCATAACAGCAAGAGCGTGCAGAATGAAGAAGTACTGCTTACCAGTGAATTCAATGTACATACGGCGAAAATCCTTTCATTTTCTACCCTTTCATTATACCGCGATTCGCAATTTCTCACAATGGAAAGCATCAAATGGTAACAGTTTATACATATTTTTACAAGCAAAAAAGCCGCCTCCTTATGGAACGAAGTCAGCCAGTCGGAACAATGCATCGGAATAATATCAAGGTATTTTCGATATTGTTCCGAACAGATAAATCAGTGATAAATGAAGATGCTTTTGGTTCCTGGATAGTTTCATTGTTTTGCTGTATGATTAGAGTATAACAATTATAATGATACGAAAGAGATTAAATGCGGCGAGGTACAATCAAAATGGATGTGACAATACAGACGGTTCTCCGGCTCTTTGAGCAAGGCATTCCCAGAAGAACCATTGCCAAACGTGCAGGCATCTCATTGCAGAAGGTGCGCAAAATATTGATTACTGCCGGTGCCTGGTCAGATGAAACATCAGAAAAAATCGGGAAGATGCGTTCGAGCGGTATGTCTGTTCCGGAAATTGCAGAAGAAATGGGCATGAAAACCAATACCGTTTGGAGCTATTTGCCATATAGCAAGGGCATGTACAATCAGGAATACCCGACCATTAACGCCATTCGGGTCCGAAATTCGAAGCGAAAAGCAAAAGAAAAAGCCCTCACCTGCACGGATACCGCACAGAATGAGGGCAGTGGCGCTTGCTGAAGGATTCGAACCTTCGGACAGTTTCCCATCGTCGGTTTTCTGGACCGATTCCATTAACCACTCGGACAAGCAAGCAGATGGCGCAGAGGGTGAGATTCGAACTCACATGCCGCGATTTCCGCGACGGCGGCTTAGCGAGCCGCTGCCCTACCGTTAGGCGACCTCTGCATAATGCACCTTTTAACGTAGGTGCGACGTAGTGACCCCTAGCAGACTCGAACTGCTAACTCCACGGTGAAAGCGTGGTGACTTGGACCAATTTGTCGAAGGGGCCATATTGGTGTGTCGGACTGGATTCGAACCAGCGAACCGTAACGGAACAGTTTTACAGACTGCCTGCTTTAACCTCTTGCATACCGACACATGTGGTGCTTCCGGTTGGAATCGAACCAACGGCACGCGGTTCTTCAGACCACTGCTCTACCAGCTGAGCTACAGAAGCACATGGTGACCTGCGCGGGAGTCGAACCCACAACCTTCAGTTTGAGAAACTGACGACTTGACCAATTCGTCGAGCAGGCCATATGATGCCGCATCATGCGGCGGGGATTATGCGATGACTAAGATGTCATCTATCTTGGTATCCAGCATTGCTGCCAATATCACAAGGTTATCAATGGTTGGAAGCGCGGTTCCAGCTTGCCATTTGGCAACCGCCTGTGTGGATACACCGAGGGTATCTGCCACATCTTTCACCTTGATACCTGCTGCTTTTCGCAGCGTCTTAATGTTGGCACCGGTTTTCTGAATATCGATAGTAGGAACGTTCATTTTCTTGCTGCCTTTCTGTATTGCAGGCAACAAAAAAGCTGCCTGCCGAAATCTCGACAAGCAGCTATGACATGCAGTTATCGCTTAGAAGACGCACCGCATCTGTACATGGTCTGTTTTTGCCTGTCGAGGAGTATGAGAAATAAAACTGCGTTCAAAGGACATGAACTCAGAATATTCGTAACTATACTCATACGACATGACATTAACAGTGTTGCACAGCATTTCGGGGTATCTCCTTTCGTTTCGTTCTGATATTATTATACCATGTTTTTGTGAATCTGCAATCAACTTGTGGTTTAGTTTTTTTAGTCTGTATACTATTCAAAACAAAAAGCCGCCTCTTTTGCGAGGACGGCTTTTCTTGTTGTGGCAGGGGCGACACGACTTGAACATGCAACACGCGGTTTTGGAGACCGCTGCTCTACCACTTGAGCTACACCCCTATATTTAATGCTCCAGCTGAGAGTCGAACTCAGAAATAAGCGGGACTTAAATCCGCTGCGTTTGCCAGCTTCGCCACTGGAGCATATGGCGGGTTGTGCAGGGTTTGAACCTGCGGCCTACGAATTAACGGTCCGTTGCTCTGCCAGCTGAGCTAACAACCCACAAGTGGCAGTTGTTGTACTGCCGGACATGGTGCGCTCACGGGAAGTCGAATCCCGAACCTGCCGATTAAAAGTCAGCTACTCTACCATTTGAGTTATGAGCACTTGTCGCGCATCTGCCGTGCCTTGCTTATGGGAACACAGCTTCAAGGAATCTCACTTCCGATGCGCATGGAAGTGAGTGCTGGCCGAGAATGATTGAGTTGAACAACCAATGTCAGGGCCAAAACCTGATACCTTGCCGTTTGGCGAATCCTCGAATATACAAACTGTATAACGCGAAACACTTTAATAAGCCTGACCGAATTCTATCTCGGTGGCATTAGAGTGACCTGATTTTGATTTTCTGCATCAAAAAAAGCACCCATCAGGCGTTGTGCGTCTGACAGGTGCTCATATCGTGCAGAGTATGGAAAACAACCGATACTTGGATGATTTTACTCAACCATCACTGCACTATGATTTGCACAAACAGACAACACAAAACAGCCGAAGAGATTCGAATTGCTCCACAGCTCTTGCAACTTATTCTGTTTGTTCATCATAGCAGCAAACATCGTGCGTTTTTCCTTTCATCAAATTCAGTGTCTTAATTATACAATGTGTAAAAGACAAAGTCAAGGCTTTTCATAAAAATAATAGCAGGCCCATGCTTATTGTTTGTCTGGCTTCCAAGCCGCAATCCGCGCTATCGCCTCCGAAGCTGATATGCCCTCATACGAGTGCAGCTTGCCTAGAGCATCTGCCATCTTGACTTCATAGTCAGCCAAAGCCAAGTCGATGGGCACCGTGATTTCAGCATATCCGCCTGGTGCTTCCAGAACGGGTGTCCTTGTGCTTTTCCTATCAACACTCCAGTTTCTTGCCAGCAAGTAGTCGTACAGCGCATACGGATTGATAGCGTTTATACCATTCGCCGACGATAGAATCGTATATGCCCGCTTGTATTTTCTGGTTCTTTCCGCGTCTTTTTTGGTTGGAGCGTGAGGAAGCCTGGTTAAGTCCATATTGCTGCGCAGGTCCGAGAGTTTAACTTTGACAGCAATAGGGTTTTGCTGGATGTGCCAAAGATACTCGGCATACGGCATGTTCTTGCTTTGTGTCAATGCGTCCACAGCATCAGCAACTTCTTTTGGAAACCCCGTTCTGATGTCTTCTATTGTTATGGACGTATCTTCGACAGTATCATGCAGAAATGCCACAGTTTCAGCAACGGGGTCCCCTTTTACCCTTTCCGCTACAGCCGCAACGTGTGCTCGGAAATAGTCCTTTCCTGCCTTATCCTTTTGTCCAGCATGAGCCTTAATAGCCCAAGCTCTGGCTTTGGCAACCATTTCGATGTCAGACCTTTTTGTCATGGTATTTCCTCACGATGCGTGTTTTATAGTATACTTTGCCCTATTTGATATGGCAACTCATTTTCTTGTGTCACTCACAAAAACAAAAAGCCGGGAAGCCCCGGCAAAATCTGGCGGCCAGAGTGGGATTCGAACCCACGGACGTTTTTAGCGTCGCTGGTTTTCAAGACCAGTTCCTTAAATCATAAGATTTGTGCGTAGGGTACACCGTCTATAGTCGTCTGCGACTTAGGCGGCGAGGAATGCATTGACCAAGAGTATTTTTGAGGTACACTTAGCAAGTGCAAATATTCTGCGTTTTCTTTCTTTGGGGTTTAAGATACTTTAGCCCACGCAGAATGCATGGGGGTTGACGTTTTAACAATTTTAAGCTTTTTTAAGCTGGCAGATTTCTTGCCGTTTAAGGCGGCCACTTTGAATTCCACTCTTACGTTGCCTTTTTTATTAGTATGAGTACCATGTACGATAAGGGTTTCTCCGTTGAGAGAAACCAAATCGCCGGAATTGAGGGCCACCTTTTTGCGGCGTAGAGCACGGTAGCCTTTACGAATCCTCTTTCCACGGTACTTGTGCAAGTTCTCAGAATCCTTTTTATGGCTGCGGCTAATTCTTCCGTTGAAGAGTTCTTTGCCTTTTGCTTCTTTGCCGGTACGAATGTCAATATACCGCGAATCATGAAACTTTTCGAGAATGCGGTTATTGCGTTTTACCTTTTCGTAATGCTCAAACGCACAGCGGTCAACTGGATGGAAGTTTCCCATCGCATACGCATCGTTGCTATGACTCTTATCAAGATGAAGAGCAATCCGCTTTTCTTTGGTCATTGCGCCATAAGTGAATGTGACGAACGGCTTTCCAAAAGCAGCGTAAAGCTCATTAACGATTTGCCAGCGCACAGTGTTCATAAACGCTGCACCGGATAGATTTGCAAACTTTATATTTTCACCGAATCCGTAGAGTTTGCCGCCTTTTTGATGGTTGGCTGGTGTATGGCATTTTTCACATACGGTTACAAGCTCATTGAGACTATTGCCATGGCGGCCCTTCCAATAGAACATGTGATGCACGTGCAAGATAGCACCTTCGTTGGCTTTGCGCCCACAGACTTGGCAGGTGTAATTGTCGCGGTAGAATACCGCTTCCCGTAAGGATGCTAAATTGTAGCGAGGGCCTTTTTGGTAATCTGTGCTTTCCGGCGTGGCTTTGCCTTCCTCGATTGCTTTTACAAGCATCGTATCGAAAGAACCAACTTCAACGGTTGCGTGCGTAATTGGCATGACCTCGCAATACATTTTGATAACGTTGACGTTGAGCTCTTTCTTATGTTCAAGAGAAGGTGCAAGCCAGCCTTTGTCGTGTTTGCGGTTATCGAAACGCGGCTTGCGGTAACGTAGCCTGTTTCTGCGAGTACGGCGCATTTTACGACAACTGTCGTGGCAGTCTTTCTCATCCTGCAATGTATCATACTGTGCAGATACATACTCGTGAGATTGACTTTTCACACTGATGCCGATGTAGTTGTAACCGACGTCCTCACAGATTTCAATGGGTTGAATATTCGTTTCGCTGTCATATAACAGCTGGATGGTAAACGGATGATGCTTAATAATTTTTGCCTTTCCGTCTTTCAGAAGATGGCGTACCTTGCCAAGACGGATGGTCGGCATCAGACGTTCGCCATTCTTACTGAGAACACAAGCGCAAGTGCTCATGCAAGGTACTCCTTTCGTATAATAGTTGTAAATCGATAAGTCAGGGCTTGCGCCCTGTGGTCCACATCGCCAATGTTGTTATACCGTTTTAGCCTTTCGACATGACGTTCGCACTTCTCCTACCCTTAGAGATGTTTAGCGAGCCGTCCGCAGTGCTTACCACTTGTGGAGCATGAGTAAGGTGCCTGTGTTATTAGTACGCAACGTAGTTTCCTGCTGCCGGAGCAGCAGACTTAGGCTAATCAACCAGGCTTACGGGTTGCCCCGCAAGCCTCGTCTAAATCGGCGGACCGGTTTAAGCGGGGTTGTTGACTCGGACACCTGACCAAAAAAGGATGGGGCGGAGCCGAAGCCCCGCCCCAATGCAAGGAGAAAATTATCGGATATAGTCAGAGGATGGCAAATTTAGTGGATGCCCAGGGAAGCAGCATAAGCAGCTTCACGCGCGGCAACCTGTGCCTGCAGAGCAGCGATGGAAGCGGCATAAGCGGCTTCACGCTTTTCAGCAGCAGCCTGAGCTTCAGAGGTAGAAGCGTACTGGGGCTCGTTGCCAGCCAGAGTGCCAGCATAACCCTTGACGCCATCAGCGCCCTTGACAGTCAGGACTTCGTGACCACAATGGTCACAGACGTAAACGTTACCCTTGCGGGTCCAGTTGTGATAGCCACAGCTGGTGCAGACGGTGTACTCATTGCCCCAGGTGCCATTGGCAATAGCGGCGGCAATTTCACCGTGCTCAGAGACTTCAACGTTCTTGCGAGGAGCGGTCGGAGTAGTGGTGGTAGTACCGTTGCCCTTGTTGGAGCCGGTAGAAGTGTTGTCCTTACCGGTGTTGTCCTTATCGGGGGCCACTACGTCGCCCTTGTCATCGGGAGTGGTGGTGCCGCTGTCGCCGGTATTGTCGCCCTTGTTGTCGCCCTTATCGTCGGGGTTGGTGACATCGCCCTTGTCATCGCCCTTGTTGTCATCCTTGCCGTCATCGGGAGTGGATGCAGAAGTGGCTTTCAGGGTCAGGACGTTGTCGTGGATGTCGTCGCCCAGGTAGTAGAACAGGCGGTCATGGTTCAGGCTCTTGCTGGATGCGGTGTAAGTATCGCCGGAATCGGTGGTCCAGGCTTCAACGCTCTGACCATCAACGCTGCCGGGGAAAGTGGCGGTGTCAGTTTCGGTCAGCACAGTGTTGCCGTCAATCTGATAGTTGATGGTGATGGAACGCGGATTACCTTCGGCCGCATAGCAGGAAGTGATGCCGTCAGCGGTGAACCACTGGTCAACTGCATCGTACGGCAGAGTGTCGCCGGGATAGTAGTTGTAGGTGTAGCCGCCGTGGCCCTGCAGGGTAATCCAGTAACCGTAGTCATACTGGCTTGCCGGGAACGTCATAGAGCCGCCCGGAGCCAGGTCCTGGGAAGAACCGTTGCTGAAAGAGAAATGATAGGTGTCGCCGGTGGCTGCGAATGCTGCGACAGGCAGACAAGTTGCCATCATACCGGCTGCTACAATCCCTGCGATTGCTTTGATGATTTTCTGATTACTCATGCTGTGTACTCCTTTGCTTTTTTGATTTTTTCGTCTATTTATCTGCATTTATTCAGATACCGGTTTGAAAGAAATCAGCCGCAGCTTTGCTGCGTTGCCCACCATCTGCCACGTGGAGGCTTTCTCATGGATGGTTGACGAAGCAGATATGTGCTTCGCCAGTGTCGCAACCGTCTTCGCCACTCGACACAATTTCGGTTTGAATTTATCCCCGTAAAATCGCATGTCCATGCTGCGCGGAGAGGATAAAATTCTTCGTGGTATGGTTTCGGAGTTCCGCGCCTGATTGGCCGTACTACACGCAATGCAGTACAATACCCCAGATACCTTTGGCGAAAGGAAGCGAAAGGGTGTCTGGATGGAGAAGGGAGATGGCCTCGAACCATCGATACCCTGCTTTGCGGCAGGTGCTTTATCCAGCTAAGCTATCCCTCCATGATGGCGGGTCAAGCCCGCCAAATAACGTTACGCAAACTGGAAGTCGCCGTACTGAGTCACGGCGCGTTCCAGGCGTAGAGGAATGGTTTTTGTGCTCTTCTGAGTGATGTCCTCGCGTGCTACCTGAGCTTCACTCACGCCAGCCGCCTGCAGGACTTCATACAGATTGGAAGGACCAGTACCAGCATAACCGCAAGTCAAGCCATTAACCTGAAGCGTGAAGCCGTGCAGATGCGGTGCCAAACCGGGAACGAAATCGAGTTCAACAATGACCTCGTCGCTCTTGTCGTTTACACGATTGACCGAGATGGCGCGGACGTTCTGATTGCCAAACATTTCAATCAGCTTTTTGGCTGCTGCAGCGGTTTCTATGGTAGTCGTACCTTCAACATTGATAATTGCCTGTTCCATAAGTTTCATCTCCTTTCTATTATCGCTTCATTGGGTAATGGGGCTTGATGGCAGGTTCGAACTGCCGACCTGCGCGTTACGAATGCGCTGCTCTACCAACTGAGCTAATCGAGCACGATAGGGTTTTTTATGCTGGTCACCCCTTGAGCGAGAAGCCAACTCGCATCCAGCACCATTCGATAGCTGCATCGATGGATTCTGCTTTATACCCTTTCCGCTGTTTTCCGGTCTTATTCGCGACTAATACCGGGACTATTGGATACTATCAGGCACAGCACCTGTTTGTCTATTATTTTTGAGGCTGTCTCATCGACATTCGGACAGCGGACCACAAGTGGACCATGCTCACCAAGTTTAACGTCGTGGGTACGGTGACTGCGACGTGTGGAGCAAGTAGCGGGGGTCGAACCCGCGTCTCCGCCTTGGAGGGGCGGAGTATTAGCCGTTATACGATACCTGCATAAGATTGCGGGTGAACCCTCACTTAGCCCCGCCATGACATCCGTTTAGTAGGTCGTCATCCCCGGATGTCATCTTCACACCACCTGACAATCTTGCGAACCTCATCGTTGACGATACGCGAGAATCCAAGAAAGCGCTTGGGTGTTGGTCAACTTCAAATTTTGAGCCCTGTCGTTGATTCCCTGTCAAATCGGGTTAACGGTTGTTGTTGGGCTGTGTGTGAGACTGCGGCGAAACTTACCAGTTGCCGTGCAGCAATCTCGCCTTTACGGCTGTGTCGCGTCTGGATGCGCCCCGACTTGACGGGGATGCTCGTACGTTTGCATGCTTCTAAGACATTCGTCAGCAGCCGCAAGAGCCGCTGTCCGCCACCCGCCGCGTGGAGGCTGTCCCATCGGGTGGCTGAGTACGCCGAGGTGTACGGACGCACTCAGATAGGCGCTACCTATCATGTTGTTTTAAGACGGGAGCTGCCCGCCATCAGGTTCATCAGTACATTGGAGTTACCCTTTCGTCACTTTGTTTGTCAAATTGACGTGCGTTAGTGCATCGGAGTGTCCCTTCTGTTCAGATGTTGCATTCGGACGAGAATTACTTCTGCATCGGAGTGCCCCCCTGTTTTATTTGACCTGCTAGAATCGCTTCCAACAGGTCATGGCTCTGGCAGGTGGAGTTGAACCACCTTTTCCCGTGCGCTGCGGGCGAATTAACCATGGTGCATTGCAACCTTCGTATTCGATACCAGAATATTTCGGTCATTTTACGTCCGACCGATTGACATGAATAGCCGGTTTAACGTCATGGCATGGACGATGGGTGCGGAGACAGGACTTGAACCTGCAACCGCCAGCGTATGGGGCTGGTAAGCTACCTTTGCTATACTCCGCGTGGCGGGTCGTACTGGGTTCGAACCAGCGACGCTCGGATTAACAGTCCGATGCTCTGCCGACTGAGCTAACGACCCAAGAGAAAAGACATTTGCCACGGGGAGCTCAATACCCGTGTTACCGCCGCTCGCCGCGAGGAGGCTGTCTTTATGAGCGGCATGCTGTCCGCCAGATGTTGTGTATAGCATCGTATCATGTGACTTCGATACATCCAACGGATAGCGTCTGGAGCTGGAAATCGGACTTGAACCGATGACCGACTGATTACAAATCAGTTGCTCTACCAGCTGAGCTAAATCAGCAAATACAAACATTAGCCAGATGCCCGGAACACGGAAGCATCTGTTGCCCACCGTCCGCCGCGTGGAGGCTGTTTGCTTGGACGGCTGGCGCGGAGTTACCCGCGCCAAATGGGAAATAAAGAGGTATGAAAGGAAGGATATTACTATGAAACGGATGATTTTCACGCTTCACCTGTGTCAGCTCAAATGAAGCCATGCGACCAAGATTGGGGAAAGGAAAACCTTGATGTCTCAGGAGCCGTTCCTCTTCCTGAGAACAATTGTATTATACCATATATGTGGTATTCGGTCAATGAAAAGACACAATATGTAGTGTCTAAATTGTAAACAAACATTAAGATACCACTATATCTAGTGGTTGGGGCAAGCGCATCACAAATGCCTTGTGGTTCCGGCAGATTGCAGGAAATTCAGCAAATCTTTGGCCGAGCTGACCTGTGAAACCACTGCGCCGCTCTTTGCGTATAGGTCAGCAATGGAATCGCCCTGTCCCCATTCGTCCCGTGGTTCGGGGTTCAGAACGAAGAAGTTGGATGCTCGCTTAGAAAGCCATTCTACATCTTCCACACTGGAATAGTTCCTGTTGTTTCGACAGTCACCCAGCATAACGATAGTAGTATCCTTGTTGATGATTCCGGTATTATCGTAGCGCAGTTCTTTGAGAGGCACACCGTAGTTTGAGTAGATACCTCGGCTGGGGACATTCTTGTTGATACTTTCCACAGCAGCTGTTACATTCTCGTTTGAGAAATAACGGTCAACAGGAACTAAGTGATTCACAAAAACGAACAGGTGGCAGCCGCCGGGAAAAACTTCCCGCATCAAACCCATATATGTCAGAGCGAGAGAAGTCATAGCGCGGCAAGACCCGGATATATCTGCCAGCATCACGACATTTGCTTTGGACTTTATCGGCTTTTTGTAGTACAGTCGTGTAATCTCGCCATCACACTGGACGGATTTCTCAATCGTCTTTTTGACGTCGATTTGCTTCTTTTGCTGGGTTATGTACAGCTTACGAAGCTTTTGGCGGAAAGTCTTGGCGTTCGTGCGGATATAAGTGAGGACCTTCTCGATATTGACGCGGGACAACTGGGTGACATCCTCGTTAAGAAGTTTGTCGGTGTCGTTCTTGGTCCTGACAGCGTTGTGACCGCCCTTGAAGACATCCCGATGATTCACCGACTGGTTTTTGAGAATGCTTTGCCGCTGCTTCTCCTCTATCGCCTTTTGTGCATCTGATAAGATATCATCGTATGCCGAGACCTTTTTCTGACACTCGCGCAGTTCCCGCTCATACTGGGACACTTTATCGTGCATCTGGTTCAGCTTATTATTTTCCTTGTCGTATTCGCGGCACGCATCGCGGTATTGCTGCTTGGTTTTCTTGACGGCTTCCTTCGCCTTTCTGACCCGTTCATCGTCCTCAATGCCCGATTGTGTACGCTTGACAGACTTGCTCAATGCCTGAAATACCTGTGCAAGGGAGATAAAAGCCTTGTACAAGTCGGGCTCTTTGGCTTTTCGCGCCAAGACAGCCGCAGACATGACAGATTTTTGCGCCACTGTGATAGATTGCGTTGTGGCTTCACGAACCAAATCATGCAGTTTCTGTTCGGAAATACCGTAACAGGCGATGTCGCCGTCTGCGGGGGCTTTGCATTGCTTGAGCAACTTTTCAAATTCCTGAATTAAATCCAGATTACCGGAAAGGACTGCTTCCGTCACAGCCGCCTGATACCGGATATCGGCATCCAGAGTCGCCAAACGCTTGCCCTGTACATCATCCACGATATCGGAAACAAGCTGTTCCTGCTTGCGAATTTCGTCACTGCTGGGCTTAGAATTGCGCTGCTTCTCAACTTCCTGTGCCGCCCGTTCACGGCTCGTGCGGGTCTTGCGAAGAAACTCATCCAGAGCGTCGTCCGTCATATTCAGAAACGAGGCAATGCTTTTGTTCGGCTTCTTAGGCGTTTTCGGTATAGCCGGTATACTCGTATAGTGCAGAAACCGCTTGCAGAATACTGCCTCAAAGACATCGCATTCCTCTTTCGTGTGGCATAAAGCCCCCTGCATCGTATACAGAACATCCTCGACATCCAAGGGGTCAGAGATATGCTTGATACCGTTCATGGCTTCTGCCATCGAGAAAGTGAATCCGTATTCCTTCAAAAGTTCATTAAAGAACGGCGTATACATCCCGACATACGAAGCTACGGGATTAGACATTGTATTGGACATACAGGTCTCCGTCAGATATTCTGCAATGCACGCATTGCGGTTTTCTCATCCGCGTGGTCCTTGACCAGCGAGCCGATGGAATACGGGATGGCATCCGTCACATCTTTTGCCGTCTTGCAGCAGAAGGTCTGAATCAGGCAGTTTGCCCATTCAATGCCCTCGCTGATAGAGATGGCGTGACGTAAATCGGTTTTCTGGAGCCGGTCGATAACAGACGCAACCGTATTCACGAACTCATCCGATGCCGAGACATTCGCGCAGATGATTTTCTTGATTTCCTCTAAGGTCTTGTGCTCGATGTACAAGTATGAACACCGGCGCAGCATGGGTTGAGAGAGTTCCCGATAATTGTTCGAGGTAAGGAATACAATAGGACGGTCTTCCTGCGCACACTGAATTGTGCCGTATTCCGGGATGGTGATAGCAAAATCCGAGAGCATTTCAAGGAGCGCATGCTCGATTTCGGGTTCTGTCTTATCGATTTCATCGATGAGGAGAACTTTCCGACCTTTCATCGTCAATGCTTCAATGACAGGGCGTTTCAGAAGAAAATCAGGACCATAGAACTCGGTGTTCTGTGCTACAGCCTTGATGCTCTCGTTCACAGACAGGTCTTTGAGGCTCTCGTTGAGTTTATCCCGAATCGCAGACACGACCAGAAGCTGACGCTGGTAGTCGTAGTCATACAGAATTTTATCTGCCGTAATGCCTTCATGGCAGGAAACGCGAATCAGAGGGATGTTCAGCATGGCGGAGACAGCTTTAGCAAGGCTCGTCTTACCCACACCAGGGTCACCCTCAATGAGCAGCGGGGACGAATCGTCACGCAATGCGTTCAGGATGGCATAGGCGATTTTCCGGTTCGGGAAATACCCGTTTTCGGAAAGCATTGTTTCTATATCGTTAGCAGTATAAGTATACATTACGCTTTCTCCTTAACTTCTTTTTGGAGCGACTTTAACAGTTTCACACAACCCGCACAGTCGCTGATAAGGATGTCGGCAAACATCCGGTCTGCGTCATTGAGCAGCATATAGACATCACGGAAATATTCTTTCGCGAACAGCAGTTTTCGCACAGTCTGCGGCTGGGTTTCGAGGCACGAGATGACTGCAAATGCGTCCTCTTCCGTTTTGGCGGTCTTGCATTTCTCGGTCAGTATCCGATACTGGGCATCTTTCGTCAGGTACTTAAAATCTTCCAAGGACGGCTGCATAGCATCTGCGGAGTCATTTTTGTACATTGCGGCGATGACTCTCATCAGATACGGGGATGACGGCCAGAATACCTCGAAATAACCATAGTAGTTCTTAACTGTGTCCGTCCTGAAAAGCGAAACGCAGGCATCGTCAGCGAGATTCAGCCGCATTTTGAGAAAGCTGTCGAGTTTTTCCTGTACTGCACCTTTCTTGTAATCGGTGCTGTAGGACTCTCCGAATTTTGTATACAAATCGGTGCGGGAATAACGGTAATCGGTGAGATTGCCGAAGAAGTTACAGAACTGATAGCCGAGAGCGCCAAACTGTGCCTTAATTTGCTCGTAGACGGCATGGATGTTATCGGCACCATTGACTGTCAAATAATACGCAATATCATCCGAGCCTGCGCTGTAAAGCATCGTGCTGCATGATAGAGGAATTCGCGTTTTGCTGGTCTCGATATCAGTCTTGAGCCTCTTATCGAGGCACCGATATACCTTTGCAATTTCAGCGTCGGTATTTGCATCGATGAGTTTCGCATCGCAACGCAGACTATCCTTGCCTCGGTTCTCGGAATCGAACACGATGCGGTAATCGATACTGCATTTTGCGCTGTTGTCGTGCCCGTAGAGTTTATCGAGCATCCATCCAGCGGAAATATCGAGAAATTCGGTTAGCGGCGAATATGTAAGATAAACACACTCGGACAGTTTTCCGTCTGCATTGATGCAGATGGTCACAAGGTCAGCTACTTCAAAGTAGGCAATTTCCTTGTTCTCGCCAGTAAAAATCGGATTGGAGACGGTATATGCAAGCGCTTCATCCAACGCCTTATAGCTGGTCAAGATACTGCCGTTCAGCGTAATGCCGTCTTTCGTATAGGTCTTTGTTACCGGCTCTTTTGCCAAGCAGACATTGGATACGAAATCATGAATAGGCGACCCCGGTATGACAGCATAGCGCTTCTGTTCCGCGATAGCAGGGGTGACATTTTTCTGCATATTATCCCTGTATCGCTCCTGCAGCTCAGAATCCGTGAGACCAAAAGAAACTTCCAGTGCAAAGGTCCGTCTGCTGCCATCATTGAAGGCAACGGCACTATAAAGCGTAGCCTTCTGTACTTTTGTCGGCTCCGTGCGAACCTTGATATCCGTGATGATGACAGAAGGTATCTGATACTTCCCTATCGTTAAAACCGACTCGTTTTGCGCATTGCCGAGAATCTCTTTTGCGATGTTCTCTAAAGCTGCCAAATCGTGGCTGTCAGCAAACGCTTTCGCATTATGTCTTTGGAGGGTCGTGCTCTTCATATAAAGCGAATCGAACAATTGTTTGCTGACGACGCCCTTATACGATACATGCGGCGAAACCTGTTCGCGGGTCGTAGCATCGTCAATGGTGAGAATGAGGTATGCGTTTCTTTCATCATTGCTGGAAGATACCGATACTTCGTCCTTTGTAATACCGGGAATCGCTGCTGCCGCATCATCCATCAGCTTGTCGTAAAACTCCTGCGTAAACCGAGGACGCAGCTTCTCTACCATGAAACCCACGATGTCGTTTTTACTGCTGATGTGTTTGCCGTTCGGCAGATACCATTGCCGGGCTTTCTTTTTCTTTGACACGCCCTTAATGGTCAAATGAAATCCGGCAGCATAAAAATCCGTCATCAATTCCTTGCCGAACAATGTGCAGACTTCCTCTGTCATGGTGGATACGATTTCCGGGACGGGAGGCGGCGGCTTGATTTTGGATTTCTTGCCCCCGTTTACGCTATATCCCTCGAAATATACTCCCTGCTTTTGGAGAGGCTTCAGGAAATCCATGGCGGAGGTAACGCGCTTGCCGCTATCGAGATAAAACCGCGTATCGCCGGAAGGTACGATGCGCATGATGAGATAGTTACCTTTCTCAAAAAACGCCTTGAGGATTTCTTTGCTGTAGACATTTCTAAGCTGTTCCGGAACATCCTCCATGGAGCGAATAATAGTTTCTTGTAAAACCGGATTGGTCATAATCATTCCTCTTGGTCTGCGACATAATCTGCCTTAGCTTTTTCGAGTTCTGCCCGCATTCTCTCTATATTTACGAGTTCGAACGGACAACGCTGCCTGTGCTGCCAGACGGATGGTATCGGCAGGTAGCAATCCTCGCTCACATACTCGTCCGAGCCGGGGATTCTGAATCCAAACGAGAATACATATTTACGAGTGTTGTCGCCCCAGTCGCGGTAAGCTTTGTATGCCTCCCTAAAGTCGTAGCCGAAAACTCTGAACACATCGGAAAATTCTTTCTCTCTTTGGAGATACACCTTGATGGATTCCGGATTATCGAAATCGTTAAAGTATTCGACGATAAGGTTTCGACCATGCTTGATAGACCATGCGGGGAAACTGCCTGTACCGCCTATATCCTCTACACAAACATCTTCCCCCGTTCGTTCTTTGACGGCTTTTTCGAAGTTACTGATTGCAGTTTCATAGTCGGGAAGGTTTTCAGCTTTCTTTTCGAAAATCTTTTCCTTAAACTTTTTCGCGGCATCGCTTTCATTATCAAATATTGAGAATTCGATGCTTTCGACATCCGCTTCCGCAGAGGTATAGTCGTCTCGGTCAAACAGCACCAGATATTTATTGCCGATTTTGGAGAAAATGACCGTATCACTGGTCATCATGTCGCTGTCAACATCTGCGTACGCTGCATTGATGTCCTCATAGCCAACATCTTCGATTTCCAGAGCGTTATCGTATATTTCGCTGAAAAGATTATCCTCCGTCAGTGAAGGTTCAATTTCCCGCATCGCGTCAAGAAACGTCTTTTTCGGCGTGCGATTTTTGTTTTTATGCTTGCTCATAACGATTCCTTTTCAAAAAAGTGCGCTATTTATCCGCTTCTGCCGGAAACACCTCGTACACGCTGACATACAGCATCCCCGGCTTGTAGTCAGCGTACTCAACCGAGCGCTTTTGGTCGTATACTTTCACGTCTGAGTCATCGTCCGCCGTGAGCCAAAGATACTTGACGTGCTCAGCATAGCGCGGGTCTTCGATACGATAGCTCTGCCCCTCTTTGATTTTCAAATGACGTGCATTTGCTTGGGCACGCGAAAACTCAACGAATGCGCCGTAGTCGCCAATCACGATTCGGTTATACCCGCTGGCAATGACCGTGCCGCTTCTGGTTTCGAGTTTGGTCGTATCGCCGGACATATTGCACCATTCCGGCAGCGCTTCTTCGACCTCCGCTCGTACATCCTTGAAGAAAGTTCGCGGGATGGGTTTATACTTGTATTCGTCGGCAAGCTGCTCCTGATATTTGAGCATCCGAGCGCCGGTTTCTGAAATTTTATGCTTCATGACTAATCCAACCATTCTTTTTCTCGCTGGTCGTACTCAGCGACTTCTCGTTTTACGGTTTTGCCGTCTTTCTTATATACAGTGATACGTTGTGCATAGTTCACCGTGTGCTTTTGTAGCTGTTGCAGAGCTTCTTCCTCTGAGCTTGTTTTTGTAACTCCGCGATAGGAACCACCAGAGCCTAAGATTTCGGGTTCGTACCAACCTGTCTCATAATGCACAGTCTGTTTGACTGCTTCATCCAGAACAACTTTCCCCTGCTCACCGTAGTCACCCGTATAGCTGCTTCGAATGATTCGTGCGGCACGGTCATTCTCCTGCTCTTCGTAGGCTTTGACAATAAAATCGACATATGCTTTGAACTTCTGCTCGTCACCGTCTCGATGTGCTTCAATGAGTTTTCCAATCGTCACAACGTTGATTTGGTTCATGATTTTTTGTCCTCTCTTTCCATACTTTAATTATACTCTTCCGTCAGACTGAAGTGTGATTTTCTAACGATTGTTAGCGAAAAATTCATAATTTGAAAGGGCAAAAACTGAACGTTGGAACGTCTGAATCCGGGTTCTCAACCTGGTATTTAATGACTCTTTTTTGCGCTCCTAAAGCCTTGTATGTCTGCTCTGCATTCACGCATAAGCCGTTGGCAAAGAAGAGAGTGGAACCATTGCGTTCACTGATATTTTCGGCAGAATACATTTTTGGCTTTCTGATTCCGGGGTCGAGATGGATTCCACCGCGCATCAGCTTTTCAGCATAGAACCAGACATCAACGCGGGAGAAAATGTAAAGCAGCTGCGTGGTTCTGAAATAATAGAGAATCTGGTCCGCACCACTCCTGTATACCCAGCCCGGGGTGTGCCATAAAGGGTCGATGCCATCCCGATACCGCCGCGCCACCCGTTGTTCGTTCAGAGCGTCAGGTACCATGGAGAAGTAGTCCACCGAGGTTTCCAGGTAGAAATTTCCGGTATTGTGACTGTCCACTTTCGCTTCCAGGCCAAAGGTCTTACCATTCTTCTTCCAGACAATGAAATCGGTATCTTTGTCTTGATATGATTTATCCTGAGTCACGTCATCGTAATGGCTAATGCCATGATTCACTTTGATAATCGGGTCGTTAAGGAATTTGCGAGCCAAGTCTTCTCCGAATTTTCCCTCATCAAGCTGCTTTGACATCTTAAACTGACGAGGGCTTTCTTCCCAGGCTATCATACTTTTACACGGCATCTGCCGAATTTTTAGGCAGCTGCGATACGATATGTGCAACGATACGTTCTGTACAGGCATTGACAACGGCGCTGGCCGTCCGCTGTTCACGCAGCGAATGGCAGAGTTCGTCGAGTTCGGATTCCGTGAAGGGATAGTCTGCCGAAGCAAGGAACTTCTTGCACAGTTCTTTCATGTCATCGTCGCCTAAAGGCTTGACGCGGTGTTTGAAAGTGAATCGGCGAATGAGGGCTTCGTCAAGGTTATCGACGCGGTTTGTAGTGCCAATGAGAATGACGTCATTCGGGAGCCGGTCAAGTTCCTGCATCAATGCGATGGTGACGCGGCTCATTTCAGCGACATCATCGCGGCTGCCACGGCACATTCCGATGGCATCAATTTCATCAACACAAAGAACACAAGGCGTGCGCTTTGCGTAATCGAACACTCTGCCGATGTTCTGCTGTGTCCGGCCAAGAGCAGAATTGACAAGGCCAGAAAATTTCAGGAAAACAAACGGTAAATTCGCCTTGTGTGCAATGTAGCGGGCCAATTCAGTCTTACCAACACCAGGAAGGCCCGTCAAAAGCAAAGAGCAAGTATAGTGGATGCCAAGCTCCTTGATGGCTAAAGCTGCTTTTCTGGTGGCCAAGAGCTTGTTGATGACTGTTTCTTCCTCCTCACGGAGCAGGAACCGGCTTTCCGGGAAATTTGTAGCGTCCTCCGCAATCAAGAGGTTTTCCAGGTTGGCGGGCAGCTGAATCAGTTCCGGTTTCAGAAGATTCAACTTTCTGAGTTCGTTTTCTTTGAACCTGGCGTCCTTTTCGGGTACATTCTTTTCAAGCATGATTCGGCACTGAGTCTGCGCGTTACGAATATCGCCATCCACCACAAATCGAATTAAATTACGTACGTCGTCTGTCATTTCATTTCCTCCTAAAAAAGAAATAGGCCGCCAAATGGCAGCCTGTTAATATGAGGTTATATTCTGATTTTTGTTTCTACTGCAAATAGTGTTTACCGTCGAAACAGAGAGATTATATTCAGTGGCAAGCGCCTGCACCTTCTCGCCTTCCCTGTGGCGTTTAGCAATCAGTGCATTACGTTCCGTGTTTTTTCGCGGACGGCCGCGTTTCTGTAAAATTCCAGCTCTGACATTTTCCTGATGAAACGTTTCATAAATCGCCGTTTTAGAGATTCCGTATTCCTTGGCAATAGTGCTGACCGAGACCCCTCTTTCGATTTTGCTTCGAATATCGGAATTCCTTTGATTGGTCTTGTCTTTCAGCGCCTTGTGATAGTATTCCTGACAGGTTTTTCCAATTTGGCGCATGTCCTTGTAAAGAGTGGATTTTGAAATACCGTATTTCTCACAGATGTCTTTTGAGGACGTTCCTGCCTCATAATCCGCAAGAATCGCCTTGCGCCTTTCATCCAACTTTTTGGAATTTGTATGTAAATGCCCTGCAAGGACGGTACGGACACTGCTTCGAGACAGAAAGTATTTTTTGGCGATTTCCTTATCAGTCATTCCGGCTTTCGCATCTTCCAACATAGCCGCATTGCGAACTTTCGTGGCAGCAGACTGCTTTTTCTTGTTCTTCTTAATCGTAGCTTGAGCGTATTCAGAAACAGTATAGTAGCACTGCTGATAGGTCACGCCATGCTTCTTTGCGATTTCAGCAACCGTCATCCCGGCTTTCGCATCTTGAATCATAGCTTCGTCGAGAGGTGCTCTTTTTGCTTTCTTTGCAAAATTCTTTTCTTTTGCTAGGTCTCTCACCATGGCATAGCAATAAGAGCTTGAAAAATACGTTTCCTTGGCGATTTCCTTGACAGTTTTGCCAGAAAGATACATTTCCCGGACTTTTTCTCGGTCTTCTTTGACCTGCTGCTTCGCAACATCTTTCTTTGATGCAGCCATGCAATTATTCCTCACTTTGACAACTTTTACTTTTCCCTGGGCCTGGACTATACCGCTTCATGGCGCGATATACGCTTCCCTTTTTGAGCCCGTATTCTTCCGCAAGCTCTTTGACAGAAACGCCGTTTTTGTATTTCCTGACCATCTCGGCGTTTCTTTTCTTGCCAGTCTCGATACGGTTTTGGCTGTGGATTTGTCGGCCATTCTTTCCGTGTGCATGAAGAATCCGATAAAAGAGCGTTCCACTGATGCCGTATTTTTCCTGAAGCTCCGGAGATTTTGCGCCCATCTCATATTCATGAATCATCTGGGTTTGCCAGGCTTTCTTCTTTGCTTTTCTCTGCCGGGCCTGTTCTTCGTAAAAGTCCTTCAGACTATATCGGACAGTAGAAACACAAATTTGATACTTTTCGGCCAGCTGTTCCTGGGACATACCGTTCTTGGCATCCTCCAGCATCTTTTCATTTCGCGCCCTGACTTTGTCATGAGTTAGACACACGTGGGTAATCTTGTTAATCGGCATTTTCGCTATTCTCCTTAGCTCTGGCTTTTACGTTATACTGGTAAATCCCATTTTGATGAAGGATAAGATAACCTAGTGAAGGGCTGATATTTACCTCCCTGCTCAACTCGATAATCGATTTTCGAGGATTTTTCTTGTAAGCATCAAGAAAAGTTTGGTTCCGCATCTTTTTCTCTTTTTTGAGAGCTGTTTCAATATGATTGTATTTTTGGCTTTCGTACTCTCCGCTCGAATGCAAGATTGCATAAATACGCTGCATGGAAATGCCGTACATCTTGCCCAATTCTCTGGCCGTCATACCGCCTTTATACTGTTTAACAATTTGCTCATTTCGAGTGGTAAGTCTCTTCCTCTTTTTTTCAAAATAACGAGGCGGCTCCTGCGTACCTTTTAGAATCTTGTAGCACATCGTTTCTGAAAGATTATAGTCCCTCGCGATTTCTAAAATCGGCTTTCCATTTTTGTAATCTTCGATGATGCTTTTATTGCGGTTCATGCGTTCTTCTTTGTTTGACATAAAGCCTCCGATAAAAAGAAAGAGCAGGTTCAAAACTGAGCCCGCCCTAGCCTTTCGGTCGGATTTTGCCCGACCAACGATGTTTTTTGATGCCTTTCGTTCTATATTTTGTATTATATGCAATTCGCACAGATGCACAATGTTTTTCTTTCTGGTAATTTATGGTAAGTGTTGTGCAAAAAAATAAGACCACCACCCTTTTTGGGGCAGTGGTCTTGATTGCTATTGCTTTTGAAAATCAATCCAGTAGTTTTCCGGCCTTGTATGAGTGGTACAAATAGCTCGGATTACAATAGTAAGTTGCAGTATTAAAATCTGAGATGTCATCGCTAATGAACGAGGAAAATACATCAATTACATCCTGGACACTAGGAGTGCTAGTACAGTCAAAGATGATGCGCTGGTACACTTTTCCGATATCTGTATAAGATGGAACCTTGTAATGGCAGTTAGACACCGTATCATACGTTCCTTCCGGCACAGGAAAAAGCTCACAAATTTCATCGGCAGATTGCTCAAAGCTCTGGCAGTGAAACACATCCGCTGAGTCGAGAATTGCCTTGACTCCGTTTGTGCCAAGAGCAGAAACCACATCCTTGCGATGATTCCTCGTAACGCGGCCGATATATTCAATCAGGCTGCAGGTATAAAAGACATCGTTTTTGCTGTAGGTTGCAGTTTCAGTCATACTTCAATCGCCTCCTTAAAAGAGAGACATTTCAAAGCGACTTCCGTGTGAAAGCTGATTTGATGCGTGGGATGCTTGAATTTTGCCAACGCCCAAAAAGCTTCACGGCTAATATCACCGCTTAGAAAGTCGTTGACGTAGTTCCAAATGGTGTCATCCGCCATGGGTCCTTCCACAATATCATAGTCATGATGTTTGCCCGAACGACATATAGCAATAAAATCAAGCCACTCATCACTCATTTCGGGGAATTTCTTAATATTTAGCATAGGAGATTCTGTATATTCAAACACGTTGACAATACCACGAGACCTGCCTTTTTTTGACCAGCGAGCGGCTTGTTCGTAGTTGCTAGTGCAATAGAATCCCCATGAAAAATCTTTGGCGTACCTTGTTTTTCTGACCTCAGGGTTGCGGACTATTACATCGCTGCCATGATACAGAACCATTATTATCACTTCCTTGCATATATTATACTTGTTTTTATGTGTTAACACAATCATTTCGTATGATTTTGGTTCCTACGCTTTTTGCTGAAAGAACCCGAATCAAAGTTTCGTTCTAGGAGTATCAGCTGTTCGATTCACCCGGCAGCCACTGCTGAGGATAAGCGCGAAGCAGATTTTTCGGTACGCAGTCATTCAGAGCGGAATTCTCAGCAAGAGCCATATCAATGATGTAGTAATCATTGCCGTTGCGCATTACATCGACGCTCCACTGCCCTGTCAACTCAATGCGAGGAATAACCTTCTTCAGCTCAGCCAGAACAGTTTGAACGCTTTCGTGGTAACGCTGGTTCAGAATGTCTTCATGCATCTTGTAGACAACATAATCATGGCGTTCCTGTGGGCTGCTGACTTTTTTGAATTCGTTCTTCATAACATCGCTGCGCCAATAAGGACTTGCGCCAAGGATTTCCTTTGTATCAAAATCCACAAACACGCGATATTCAGTGTGCAGCGGCAAACCGTTGTAGATGGTGGGGTTATTTTCTTTGTCCTTGATGTATTCTCTGACGACCCACTCGTTCGTGGTGTTCGCGCCGTAGAAGCAGCGATTGTTCAGAGGGGATGCCATCGAGCATGTCAGATGATTCAAAAACAAGAAATACTCGCCCATCTCATTGATTTCCTTCGGGTTATGGATATGAGCGTTGCGGAATTCGTATTTGGAAGAATACGTGCCCGTTTTGATAAAATAGTCTTCGTATCCATCAAGATGGAAGACTTTCTGGCAATAACGGTTCACGATTTCCTTTGTAACGGGATTCAACGTCTCGAAACCAAGGCGGGTAAGCTGCAGCATGGTGATAGGTACGCGAAGAATTTTTGTGTCCGGAACCTTGAAAAATGCGCTGCCGTACAATCCCTCTACCAGAGGAGGAAACCAGAAGCCCATAGAGTTGGGGTTCATCTCAAGCATCTGATAAGTGAAGTCATCAAGGTCGAGGATGTCAAGACCTTGACGGAACATGTTGTAGTAGAACATTTTTGTGCTGTCGTTCTTTGCATTCTTGTAGCCTGCGTAGTTTTGAAGCAATTCCTTGTACGACGGCTCAGAAATGTCAATCTTCATCAACTTTCCGGTGAGCTGCGGACGGAGTTCTTCGGGGTAGCGTTTCAACTCCTCGTTTGTAACCTCTGTCATAAAGTCGCGGTTGGCAGAGTATGTCACATAATAGCCACCGCGTTCCGCGTTGTAGATGTACAGACGCGTTTCAAGCACCAGTTCTGTGACGATGCGGTCAATGAGCGAATTGAGTTCCGGTGGGAAGTAGACCTTTTTGTCGAAAATTGCTTTGACTGTAGCTGTATCCCACTGGAGCATATTTTCATGCAGCTCTCCGCTTTCAAGAACCTGTGTCTTATAGACCTCATCAAAGGTTTTGAGGGCATCAGGGTCAGTTTTGAGCATTGCTGCAAGCTCCTCATAAGAAAACGGCTTATCTTTCTTATCGGTTAAGATGGCGCTGATTTGTTCAAACATGTCTTTTGTTTCAGTCATTTGTGGTCTCCTTTTCTAAAAAAGCCACCGTTTCTGTAGGAAAACAGTGGCAATGTATAAGTGATATGGTTTAGCTTGCAATGTACAACTCGCTGTTGGAAATGTTTTCCAGCCAGTTTTTGTTCATTACATTACCAAAACGATATTTCTTCTGCGACTTGTAGGACCAATCGCAGCCGGAAACGACATCACCGATGGCGTTCAAGTACAGCTCGCCGCTGTAAAAGTCGATATCGCCGGTTTTGTTGAATTCGTATTCGAGCTTGTCTACATGAGGTTCACGCTTCTTATAGATATTCGAATCGAGATTCTTAGCACGCCCTTCGTTCAGTAAATAAGCCAGATGGAAGTCCGTTACCTTATCGTTACGGTTATATTTCAAGCCACTAAGGATACTTTCACTTTCATATGGGATTGCTTCGTGGAAGTTATCACTGCTGATGCAAAGACCGCACATATAGTCATCTTTTTCATCGCAGTAGGCCCACCACTCCAGACTCGCCATAGCAAGGTCAGCCATCTTATCGACAGCTTTTCCGTTAGCGACCATGTAAAAGCTTCCAACGGCGATACCGCGCTCTTTGACAGCTTTCAAGGTGTATCGAATTGCCGGTATATTCAGAGAGATTTCCCCACCGGTAAAGGTAAGAGAGCTGATATAAGCTCCCTTCTCAAAGTTGTCGAGAAAAGCATCGATGTACTTCTCCTGAATATCGACATTTTCGGCATCTCCGCGCAGGCAGTGCGCACAACACATATTGCACCGGCGCGTGATTTCTATGACCACATTGCTTACACTACAAATGCGCATGTTATTCATCTCCCTTTTCAACGTACATGAATTTGATTTCTGTTTTCGGGATAAAGCTCTGCGTGCCATCACTCAGCAAAATAGCCCAACCCAGTTCGGGAACTGCGGTCAAGCGCCAGCCAATAGCGTTTTGCACAACTTCGCCGTTAATGTACAACTTACTCATTGCATAACTCCTCCTCGTCCTCGTCGCAGCCATCCGTAAAGCTTTCGTTGCGGTCAACGACAATATCCACATCAAGCGGAGCAACTTTAGCTAGGCCATAGTTCAAAAAGAACGAGTCGGGAATGTCATCGACATCGCCCCAGTTCCAGCAGCCACAGTTGAGTTCCAACTGACGCTTGCCTTCATCCGTCAGGAGATAGTCCTTAACGGCACTGCGCAGAACGGTTTCGGGGTCATGAATCTGTTCCGGATTGTAGTTGAACTGCATCAGCGTGCATTCCGTTGCGGATAAGCCAATAACTTCATTGGCAACGACAGTAAAAGTCTTTAACATTGGTATCCCTCCTTCTTAAACGTTGACGATGCCGCCGTGCTTGGCAAGAACCGCATCCACGATTTCTACAGGCACATACCCGTAGACCGTAGCCAGCGGAGCCTCGTCGTCTTCAGCAAACGGCAGAAACTCTTCGACCTCCTCAGACAAGTAGCTGAGTTCGACCTTAGAGTAATCGCCGTCCGACAGGTCCTCACTCGGTATACAGTAGTGCATGCTGCTTGCCTGAATAGACAGGGTGAAGCCGTCTGCACAAACCGCTTCCGGACGAAGTGCAGCAGTACCAAAAATGGTCTTGCTGAAGGTTTTGCGAAGGAAATCGTTGGTGTTGAAAATTGCCATAGTAATATGCTCCCTTTCTGTGTGTGAGATGTTTCTTAGATGTACTTTTCCCAGAAGCGCTCGAATTCTTCGTTCGGCATCTGGGTTTCGGTTTCGTCCATCACGCGGTCATAAGCGTCACTGGAAATGTCGGTTCCGACAAAATCAGCAACAGCCTCATGTCCGCGCTTCTGAATGGCATCCTTCAGGATAGCCCAGCGGAATTCGTGGATGGCATCCGTGAGCGATTTGCCCTCGTATGCTTCCCAATACTCGCCTTTCTGCTGGATGCGGTAGAGCTCATCCAACGCACTGTCAACATCGTTTTCCTCCATAATGTCGGTGATGTTGTTGACCGGATAGTGCCATCCATTAACTTTAACCTCTGCATAGCTGAACGTGTCATCGTCATTAGGGCAAGCGCCGCACTCAATGTCGAAGACTTCGCGAGTCTTGCGGTTTGCTTTGCAGGGCAGGTTGAACGTTGCGCCGGAATCAAAGTTGGACTCGATGCAGGCATCGACCACATCGCTCGTGGGAGACTCTGCAGCCTCCTGATATTCCGGCATGTGCCAGACGTCGATGTTTGCCTTGTTGGTATCCTCAATGTTGCGGACCTTCAAGACACGGATACCCTTCTTCTCCATGTGAATGACGGCACGGCACAGGTCCACACGAATTTCGTGTGAATTCATAATGGTGCCATGGCCATCCTTGGGTAGGAAGATTTCGATAACTTTGTTGATATCGGGGGTCTCGGCGACGAAATAGACTTTGTCATTGTGAATTTTGAACATTGCGTTATACTCCTTTTTTATAGTTGCGCAAACAAAAAAGGCAGGCCCACCAAGACGGTGAGTCTGCCTTATGTCTGCAGAATTGTGAATTGTACGAAAGGCAGAATGCCTTTTTCGATGTTTGTTATCTATCGTACATTTTTTATTGTAGTCAGTTCGCACAGCTTGTCGAGTAAATCAGGTGCAATTTTTATGGTTTGCAAATCCCGCACGCCGAATACCCTTCCTGGATGAGCTCGTCACGTGAACCCATATAGTCGATTCTATTCTTCTGGCTCATCGATTCGACTGCAGAACAATCGGGCCTGTGAAACTTCATGGTACTTGTGTTCAGAACGTATGTTTTGTCTATTACAAGAGGTCTGCTGTTTTGTTCATCATTGGACTCTGCAGCAGAACCGGCTTCAATCCGATTCTCATCATGATATTCTCCGGTAGTGAAACTTACCTCTTTGCCATCCGATGTACAATAGATATCGCCCAGCAGGTCTGTACGATAAACCTCAACACCTTTGTTTTGCAGCTTGTCGAGTGTTTCCTGATGCGGATGGCCATAGCTGTTCCCTGCTCCACAGGAAATCACAGCATAGGTCGGATTCACTGCGTCCAGAAAAGCCTCTGAGGTAGATGTGCTTGAACCGTGATGACCTACTTTCAGAACCGTTGACTGAATGTCTTGTCCCGATGCAAGTATCACATTTTCGGCTTCCTGTTCAGCATCACCAGTAAAGAGGAACGAAGTATTCCCATAAACGATGCGCAGAACAATCGATGCATTGTTCGTATCATCGGGAACAGAATTAACACCAACTATCGTGAATTTCGCTTCCCCCAGAGTGTAGGTTTCACCCACATCCGGTATCGTGATGCCTCCGCCTTTTTGTTCCGCGTAGCTTGCAAAGTTCCGAAATGCTTTGCTGTCGTATTCTGTCACAGGGCATAGAGTCATGTCCGCAGTAACGGCTTCAAAAGCACCAGACAAGCCGCCGATGTGGTCTTCGTGCGCGTGAGTCCCAACGACATAATCCAGGTGCCCATCGGTTTCACGCTGCATGACAGAATATAAGAGGTTAGAATCATCTACATTGCCGCCATCAATCAGCATTGAGTGGCCGTCGCAGGTGATAAGAGCTGAATCCGCCTGTCCTACGTCTAAAAAGTGAATAGTAAAGCTGCCGTCCACCGAACCGCCAGCCGTCTGTTCACTGCTTGCAGTGCTTTCTGAGACGACCCCGGTGCTGGATGGACTTTCCGAGGTTATCGGACTCTGACCGCAGCCGGTGAAGCTGAGTGCAAAGAGTGCAGCGATGATTGCCGCTGTACTCCGTAAAAGCTTGTTTTTGATTTTCATGAATTCTTCTCCTTTCAACAAAAAAAGCGGACCTACCCCACGATGGGATAAGTCCGCTAAACATACAGATTGTGAATCCTACTGGTTCTTAGTATCTGTTTACATTTTATATTTTACCGAAATCGAATAATATAGCAAGCGCTATTTTTCCCCAAACTTGATGTCGATATATACAATCTCAAAGCACAACGCAGCGCTCAAGACAAATCCAAGAACAACATATGACGGATGGGTCAAGGACCAGCCAGGATTCGCAAGATATCCATGCCAGTATCTAATGTTAAGTACAAAAATAAACACCGGCAGAACCAGATACCAGATGGTTTCCAGTAGAATTTTAATGTTTTGCCGCATTTCATTCGCCTCGGAATTCAAGCGGAATCAGTGTTCGGCGCTTTCGGGTTTCTGCATACCAGAAAATAGCGAATCCTGCCAAAAATGCGATAACAATTAACTTTAGAAACTTTCTCATTACTTTCTCCTTTTTCAAATTAAGAAATGCTCAACTTCCACTTGCTTTTGCAAGCCGTTTCGCAACCGACATGATGAGCCATTTTTGGCTTTCTTCTGAAAGCTGATGAGGCTTGCACTCCACTTTCTTGCGAATTCCGCAGGCGTTTTCGCCGTCATAATGAATCAAAACGCCTATGCCGTCAGGAATCTCGTCTTTCACTTTCTTATACAACGCTAACGGCATTGCGTAGTAGTTGCAGTGCCCTACAAAGTTGTGGCCGTGGTCAGAATGAAAATCCCCTACCGAAACTTTGATTTCCACACAGGTGATGACAGTGTCGATGGTGTATGTATGTTTCGTTTTGTACAGCCTGCAGAACCGTTCCGTGCAGGGTTCGTTTCGAAAATTCCAGCTGGAGATGTCTTTAGGGCATGACACTTCCTGCGTCCATTGTTGGATGGACGGCATAACTAAGTCTTTGTCTTCGTCTTTGTACATCGACAGCTTGCAGGTCCCACATTTTGTTTCTGATGTGAAGCACTCTTGAACCCGAACGAAGTCAACAAGGCCGGATTTTATCGAGCCACACTCGACAGGTACTTCCAGAGCGTCGAAGCCTTGACGGAACGAATCAACCCGGTATCCACCATAGTTGGCAGGATGCCAAACCTTTAGCGCTGATTCTATTTTTTGAGTCAGAAGAGTTTTTGCCATGGCTACTCCAATCCTTATCGAATGATTTCATGTGCGATGATATCGGACTCCGTACAAAACACATCGCTATAATCGTCCTCATCATCGCCAGGACAAACCGTGCGTTGATACGGTGCCGTGCCTTTTCGCTCGATTTCGATGCGCCAGATACCGTTCGTATAGCGCACTACCAAAATGGTGTCGTCGTCCAGAAATAGCCGAACTCCCTTGACATCGAAGCAACCAATTTCATCGACCCCATAGTTGGAATTATCCAGGCAGACAAGGTCATCACTCGACCCGTAAATTTTTACCACGCTGCACCTCACACGGTTTTCTGCTCATCGACGACAATGCGCGGAATGAACAGAAATTCAGTTTTTCTTGTTTCAGTGTTGGTTCTCCGAATGACCGTGCCATCCCGGATGATTTTCACACCGTCCTTTTTGATGACGGGCTTTTCATTGCCGACAAAGTTCATCAGTTCCAATTCCTCGACAGTATAGTTGTCCCGGTGCAGCCATTCTGTGAGCTCACCGTCATCGTCGAAAACCGGGACAGCCTCGCTCCCCAGCGTGCTCCTTGCTTCAAACTTATTCATGGTTTTTGTCCTCCTTGCAACAATCTTTTATGCGATTTATCGGAATTTTTGGGGTTGTATCTGAACTTTGCAACATATATACAACCTCAAAGATTCAAGCCATTTTGAAATTACACAGCCTTCTTGGTTTTCTTGGTTTCGGGCTTTACGATTCCGCCGTTTGCGTCATAGACGTTGTACGGAAAATCCCCATTGTTGACACGCTTGGCAACCCGCTGCCCGGTGGCAGTCTTGTAATACTGGTTCAGGCGATTGGCAGTACGGAAAAAGGCAAACCTTGCATACTGTGTGCCGCGCTTGACACGGTTTTCGCGCAGCAGTTCGTCCCGCAGCGTGATAGCATAATGCTCGGCTTCGTTGTTGGTGAATCCAGAATAGAACACGTCCATGAATTTCTCAATGTAGATGGCGGGGACATCGTTCATGGCGGCTACAATGATAGCGGCTGTTGTGCCTGCAGAATTGAGTCCCGGCAGCGTAGCCTTCTTGATGCATTTGGTGGCAGATTCGATTTGCGTGCGGTATTTCATCAGCCATTCACTCAAGGCTTCCTCGTGACTGAGGTTGGAACCCGTGAATACGCGGCCAATGAGATTTGCTGCGGAGAGAATCGTATTGTTTGTCCAGCTCATATCGTACTCAGACATCTGCACGCGATTTGCCATGGAGCGGATGTTTCCGGAATCGATGTGCTGAGACTTGGCGGCATTAAAGGTCACGTTCATACGCACGGTCACACCGGATTCAACGATAGCAAGCAGCCGGTGCTGTCCATCGACCAGCGTACCATCGGAGGCGATGGCAATACCCTGATGCGTTGTATCCCAATGCCCTTCTCTCATGTCCTTTGCCATCTTTTTGACTTTAGCGACGTTGACGTTTCGATTATTGTCGTTTCTTTCAAGCCATCTTGCCGCCTGTTCGGGCGAGATTTCGTAGCCGTCCCGAGTCCTCTGATTAAAATTATAGCGTCCCATCTGTAATTCCTTTCTGCCTATGTGGGCATATGTCTGATATTTGTTATGTGATATTCAGAAGGATTTTCCGATTTGTGATTTTATTTGTGTTGGAAAACAACGTGCAACGTCCTGAAGCTGCGCTTGATACACCTCCTCTCATCGGCAGTAATAATCAGCCGAAACTGAGCTGTTCCGAATCGGTCGAGAAGAAAGCTGCCTTTTTCTTAGCCCGTTCTTTTGCGCTCTTGCTCATAGGCTTCTTTGCCCCATCCAGATGATGCTTGCTCTTGTACGAATACCCTTTCCAGGCAGCCTGATAGGAGAGGTATCCGTATCCGTTTGCGTTGTCCAGGACCTTATCGGTAGCCGTCTCGACCACAACATAGCGCGGCTGATTGGGCTTTGAAAGTTCAGGACTCTTCACGACACGGTAACTCTTCTTTTCATCTGCACCGTACTTGGAAAACGGCAGTGCCGATTCCTTTTTGGGTTTGGTTTTTGCCTTAGCGCTTTCGGTATTTCCCTCGACGGAATCCACCAGTTCAGAATCAAAGAACGCTTCATCAAGCGGTACATTAGAATTGTTCTGCTTCTTTGCTTCCTCGATTTTCTGATACATGGCATCTTCGGCGCGGCGCATCTTCCAAACCTTGATGAGGGCTTTTTCCGGGAACGTGATGGTCAGTCCCTTTTCCGCCAGCATCTTTCGGACGACAGGCGCAGCGAAAGACTTGTATTTGGCATACGGTCCTTCTTCGTGCTGTTCGATTTCATGGCTCGCCTGCGTCATGTATTCCTCAAATGCCTTGTTCTGGTCGAGCCAAAACTCAACTTCGGAATAAGGAGAATCACGGTCCACGGCTTTCTGTAGTTCACAGCTTTTTGCATATGCAAGACAGGCATCTTTTACATCGGCAAAACCAAGCCCTAAATTATCGTTCAGAGTGTTTCGGCGTGCCCCGTCCATCACAAAATAGCGAGTTCCCTGCTTGATGATGGCGATACCGTCGCCGGAAGTGATGGCGATGGGTTCTTCCGCATATCCGTCGTCAGTCCAGCGGTCGATAATCGATGCCGTATCCTGTACAAAGCCTTTTCGGCAGGTGTAATAATCCGCGCCGTTGTAAGCTCGTTTCGTGATGCACTTGAGGATTGCGTCAATCAGAGCGTCCTTATCCTTGATTTTTACGCTGTACATCAGGTTGCTTTTGACGTTCCAGACAACGCCATATGGAAGACCCAGCGCAATCATAGAACACGCACACTGCAGAAAATGCTTGTGTGCCAGACTGCTGATGAACTTGATGCAGTAGACGGTGTTGTTCTTTACGACATCCGCAAGGCCCGAAGTATAAATTACTTTATGGTCATTAGTATGGATGTCGATATCTCCGCGTGCCTGAACATACTCATCGGGAGTGAACACGGTGCCAAGCCGCATACTGAGCGACATTTTGGCTTTTGCGTTCACAAAAGGAGGCTTGACCTGTTTTACATACCGGCACTGATTCGTTTCAAGCGCCGTGAGCAGCAGAACCTTATCCTCGACCGTTGCCCCCTTCTTGATTTTCAAATACTGCATATCATCATGCAGGTCCATATAATATGCAAGTGCGTCATCAATGTCGTAGGAGTTGAAGAACCCTGCCTGCATATAGATGCTGATGCAGGGAGACAAGTCAATCATGGCATCCGCTGCCTGCACATCGATGGTCGTATTGTCGTTGTGCTCAATCGGTGTGACTTCCAGCAGCTTATAGCAGGCATCCACATCTTCGATGAATTTGTGGTCGAACATCTCGGAGAACGAAAACGGATGCCGGAACACGCAATTCATCCCAGTTGGAGTCATCAGGGATTTATCGCTTAACGGATGGTCATAGTTTACGAAGATAATCCGCTGTTTTCCTCGGCTTGCTGCAACACAAAACAGATTTCGAAGAATCTCGTATCGCGACATCGGCTTGTTTGTGCGGGACGACCAGTATTCTTCCGTGAAATCGAACACGACACAGATAGGTCGCTCCATACCTTTGCTGCCGTCAAAAGTCGTGAAGATGCCGACATCTGAGGAAGGTGCTACCGCCTTGTCTCCGTCATTGTCCGCGATACTTGCATAGACATGATGCTTGTCGTAAAGGTTTCCGGGGCGATTTTCCAGGTCATTGAGAACCTTCGTCATAGCCCCGATTCGAGCGCCCAGGCACAAAACATCTTTCGGGTTTTGCTTGTTCAGGAACTCCGTCACCTCATCGACCGACATCTGCTCCACAATGCAGGAACCATTTACGCCGTTGATGGTCTTGCCCCAGATATTGCCGAGCCGTTCCGCCAAGTCATGGGAAATACGGAAACATTTTGTGAAAACAACCTGTTCATGGCGGCCGAGGAAATCCTGCATGAACTCCCAGACATCCAGTGCCGTATCATCGTAGATTTTTTGCTTCATATCGCCCACAGCAACGATTTGAAGGCCCGGGTTCTGAGAGCGGATATATTTGAGCAGTTCCGCAATCTCGTCATTGATATCCTGATATTCGTCAATGATAAGAGTATCAATCGGTGGAATCGGAATCTTCTTTTCTAGTACCATGGCAAGCTGCTCGCCCTGCCCACAATTCCGGATTCCTTTCTTGTTCAGCAGCAGGCTTGCAAATCCGTGATAGTTCTGAACCAGGACATTGCCATTCTTGATTTTGTCTTTGGCATCCAGTTTGAGCAGTCGGTTATAGGTCAAGTACAAAATACGCCGTTCTGGCGGGTACGCATCACAGAGCACATTGATGGTAGATGTTTTTCCGCTGCCAATGCAGGCGTCACACAATACGTTCTTGCCCGACAGTGCCAAATGTACGAACTTCTGCTGTTCGCTTGACAAGTCGTTCAGTGTCATAGCCATATCTCCTTGAAAAACAAAAAGCCCCGGCAGCATCCAATCCAGAAACCGCCAGGGCACAATTCTTATCTTATTAGGGTTATTATATCCGATTCGCACAGATGTGCAAGGTTTTTTGCTATGTTTTATTTTTGTTTTTTTGCAAAAAAAGAACGCCCACCCGCATTTTGCGGATGAGCGCATAATCTTGTACAACCTTGATGGTTGTTGTCGTTGGTGTTCCGCTTTACACGATACGCCGCAAATATTCCTTGTTGATTTCCACCAGAAGCTCCTCAATTTTTCCAAAGTCAGGTTTCGCAGGAAGTGCAGTCTTCCTTGCATCATCCTGAAATCTCTTTTCAAGCGCATCAACAAACTCGAAGAATTCCGGTGCATACGACCCGTCTTCACGCAGGTACTTGCCGTTGCGAATCGCCAACAGCTCTTCTCGCTCTTTGTCCCGGCGAGTGATGATTTCGCCCTTTTCCAGGATATCGAACGCGGTGTAGTACAGCCGCACAATGTGCATCGCGTGTTTGTTGATGTGGGCAGCATCTTTTTGTGCTTTCGGATGCTGCGGCTGCTCATACTGGTCGATGGTCGTAGTCAGACTCTTTAGCAGGGACTTGAGAGAGGTGACCGGATAATCGTTCAAATTGCCGGAAATCAGGAGCGGATGTTTGCCTTCTTCATCCGCATCTTCGCTGATGGAGATTTCAAAAATGTCATCCTTACCCCAACCGGCAATCGACCGTTCCAAGCTCCTCTTCTCAAATTTGTTCTTAAATGCTTCTGGCGAGGTCCCATTCCGAAGAAGGCCCATCTGCAGGCGTCTGAGCTGGTCGTTCGCAAATCCGCCGTAGCTATAGGCAATGCGGCGAGTCAAAAATAGCTCTTTGTTGTCGAGCAGCATTTGGCCTTCCGGTGTCATATTAACGTACAACTCCGGGTCATTGCCAAGAAGTTCGATAATGTTGGGGTTGCTGAAGCATTTCTACAAGCATAGAGTAGTTTTCATCTGAAAAACTCTTTTGGCCGCCCTTAAACGTATTGAAACCTTTTTGTTCATTGCAAGAATCGGATTTTTCTATCCAATATCGTTCTCTGCTATCAGCGTCATCAGCAGCACACAACTCTAAAATCTCATATTGGAATGCGTCCGCACCTTTTTCTTGAATAGCTCTATCAATTGCGCTATGTTGGTTGCACTTGCAGGTTCTATGCGAACGCATACGAGCGTGGAAATTACTGGTTTGTCCTATATACATTTTTCCTGTTTCTATTTCAGTAATAACGTATATATATTTTTCTCCTGTCGGAGCTTTCCCGGGTTCGTTGTTATATTGCTTATACAAGTATTCCATAATTAAAAAAAACCCCACGCAGACATTTTCATCCGCATGGGGACCACAAAAGAAAGGAGCCGCAGAAACTCAATCTCTACGGCTCACACTTATTTATCTTATATTTCTTATCATATTTAATTCGCACGGATGCACAAGGCAAAATTATGGCAAAACACTACCCCACACAAATAACGAGCGATAAATGCGTGAAAATACACAAAAAACGCACGCACACATTTTTAGAACGCACGCGTGCATTTATCACGACTTTTAGGGGCCACATAAGAAAGAGCCGCAGAATTCCTAATCTCTGCAGCTCACACTGATTCATCCTATATTTACAATAATATTCAATTTGCACGGATGCACAAGGCAAAACTGTGGCAAAACAGTGGCAAAGTCATGGCATAGACAAGACGCACAAGGCTTGTTCCGCTGCTGAACAGGAAAGACTCAAAAATCAGCCGTCACACTCAAATATGTCATCTCGTGTATTTTCTTGTCATTTATTGTAAATTCTTGCTTGCTTTTTGGTGCGGGATGTGCTATTATAATTACAGAAGATGACAGCATTGTACACCTAATGACATATTTGAAAGGAGTACACCATGATTTCTGTTAACCTCGCCACACCCGTGATTTTCTATAAGCAGCTGCCCGGCATCGCTAAGAAGCTGGATGTGGATGCTGATTTTTTGAAAGGCTTTCTCACCAACGCCAGGTGTTATGTCGAGGATGCCGGAAAAGGTGAAGTGCTTGAGCTGGACAACTCGGCCGACACGATAACGAAAGTTGTCGCAGCCCATGAGAAGCGTTTCTATGGCGCGGAAGCCATTGTGGAATTCGCCAAGAGCAAAAGCGTGGATATTCCTGCACTGAACCATTTTGAACTTGGTGCAGATATCTCTGCCCATGCAACGAAGGGCCAAGTTGCCAACATCACTGCATTGGCCGCACGAGTCGAGCGCCTCAATAGTCGGTACAAGAGTCTTGCCCGGCTTGAAGCCCCGGACGTCATCCTGATGAACGAAGCAAGGATGGTGCGTGAGGCAGTAGAGCAGCTGGAAGATAACAGCGGTACATTCTCCCCGGCTCTTGACCAGAACGGGGTTGCCTACCAATCCTTGAAGGATATTGGGTATTCTCTTGTCACCGGTTGGGACAAGTCGGTACTTGAAAAGAACAGCAATAAGGATACGGAGGCCACCTTTCCCAAAGAGCCCGACTTTCAAAGGCTGGCATCGCTGGTCAAAAAAGCCATCGGAACCCGAACACAGGGTAAGTTTGCGTTTCAGGCAGGACTGACTCGTGGGTATATCAGCAGCCTCGTGAATGGCAACGCAAAAGCTCAGCCGACCGAAAACACCCTCAAGAAAATTGCAAGCGCAACGGATGCTGTCACGGAGAACGAGCTTCGTATCGCCTGTGGGTATGAGCCCTTGCCTGACGACGGGAAAGACAAGCTCTCTATGCAGCGTGCAAGCATGTCTGATGACGCATGGCAGAAAGACAACGTGGATGCATTCCTCTCTTTTCTGAATGAAACGATTCCAATGTCCACTCCTCTTTCGTCCACTGAAATTCTTCAAGCTCTTTTCAAGGAAAAATACGGTGACAAGAACGGCCAGATTCTGCTGGAAAAGGTCTCTGCACCCAGCAACTATCACGCGGAAGGTTCGGCCGCAAACGTCATTCTTCCTATTCGACTTTGCTGGTTCAGCTTCAAGCGGATGCTGATGCAGACCCTCTATGTGGGACTTATCGGGCATTACAGCAAAAACGATGAGCTGTACATTACCGGATACATTTCTTCTGTGAAAGAGCTGCATGACGCGGTTCCGGCGCTGCGAGGCGGCATTGATGCGGCCTATGACGCGAGTCTGCCGGAGGAAATCGACATCATGAAGTTTCCGGTATTTTACACGGCTTCCAATGTTCAGGAAGCATACAAGCGGGTCCAGCAGAAAATCGTCTCCAAAATTGACGAGTCAGCCGCCGTAAGCTTGTGACTTCAGTCATGAGTTAGGCGACTTTTCTCTTGATTTGTAATCTCACATATGGTATAATAATTATGGTGATATTATGCAAATGTTCGTCAATAATAACCTGTCATATGGTAGAGGTTATGTTTACAATATTCAATATCATATTGTGTGGTGTACAAAGTACAGAAAACCAGTTTTGATAAACGAAACAGAACAATCGCTAAAAGAGTCTCTGCAGCAGACCGCCGAAACCATAAAAATCAATATTGTAGAAATGGAATGCATGCCTGACCATATTCACCTGTTGGTGGAGTGTTCACCGCAGCATTTTATCCCGGATATGATAAAAGTGCTTAAAGGCAACAGTGCAAGAGCTATTTTTATCGCCAATCCGGACTTGAAGAAGCAACTTTGGGGCGGGCATCTTTGGAACCCAAGCTACTTTATTGCAACCGTCAGTGATAACACGCGCAAACAAGTACAAGAATACATTGCATCTCAAAAAATAAGAAACTGATGAAAGGGGGGCTTCGCAGTGAAAATCACTTCCAGCTATGCTGTGGAAATCAAAAAGCAGAAAATGTTCGACAATACTATAAAGATTTATCGCGAAGCCGTTTCTTTCTTGATTGGTTGTTTTAACAAAGAATGGGATTCTATTCAAAAAGTAGAGGGTGCCAAATCTCGAAAGAGTTTTGCCGAGAAGTTAATTCATACTACAAAATACAGCACTGCTAAATATGATTTCGATGCCAAGTTTTATAAGTTCCCTAGTTACCTGCGCAGAGCGGCTATTCAAGCAGCACTCGGCTCTGTAAGCAGTTACCGTAGCAACTACAAGAACTGGGAAGCTAACGGCAAAGTTGGCAATGAGCCAAAACTCCAATGCGATAGATTCTGTTTCCCAACTTTCTATAAAACCGTTATGTTTTCTGAAAGCAACGAACCCAACCAGTGCTACTTAAAGCTGTACAGTAAAAACGATTGGGTTTGGGTTCCTATCGCAATGCGTGCCACCGATGTCAAATACATCACGAAATACTGGTCACATTGCGAAAAGAGTGCTCCTGCACTCGAAAAGAAGTACGGGAAGTATTTCCTACGCTTTGCCTTCGAGGAAGAGGTAAAACTCTCCGATACTAAAATTCAGGATAGGCGTATCTGCGCTGTAGACCTTGGCCTCAATACTGACGCTGTGTGTAGCATCATGACTGTTGATGGAACTGTCATTGCAAGAAAATTTATCAATTTTGCAAGTGAAAAAGACCATCTGTATCATGTGCTCAACCGTATTAAGCGTAAGCAAAGGGAGCACGGTTCCAACAGCGCCGTAGCTATGTGGCGTTACGCCAAAGCCTTGAATAACGATATAGCGAAAAAGGTTGCTGCTGCGATTACTGAATTTGCTGTGCTTTATTCTGTAGATGTGATTGTTTTTGAACATTTGTCATTTACAGGCAAAAAGCACGGCGGCAGTAAAGCACAAAAGCTGACAATGTGGAAACGTAATTCCATACAGGATTATGTGACACAGAAGGCACACCGCTGCGGTATCCGGATTTCGCGTATCTGCGCTTGGGGCACAAGCAAACTCGCCTTTGATGGCAGTGGTGCTCTTGAGCGTGATGAAACCAATCGTGCCCTTGCAACGTTTGCAAGCGGCAAACAATACAACTGCGACCTAAGTGCGAGCTACAATATTGGCGCTCGCTACTTTGTCAGAGAGTTGCTAAAACCCTTGCCAGCGATGGTAAGGTCTCAGTTTTCGGCTAATGTTCCGGATGTTGAGCGTAGAATCCAAGTTACACTTGCCACGCTTAAAGTTCTGTATCCTGAGCTCAAAAAACTCAGTACACAGGCAGCGTAAGATGTACAGATGCTAACTGAGTTATTAGTTTTCTTGCGGTGATGGCTCCCGTCTGGACGCCTGAGCTGAGGGATTACCGTATCTTTCGTTAGAACGCCGCTACCCATAAAAGGAGCGGGAAGCCCGCGACTTTAGTCGTGGGAGGATTCACTGTAAGGCTTCCGTTATCGCTTATGCGATGAACAATGAGACGATTCTCTGTGCAGGGCAGGACATCTTTGACGGGATGCTGGGCAGCAAAGAAACCGATGTAGAAAATTGCTCTTGCGTTTCTGTCTCTGACAAAGAGTTTGCCCGTCTGCATTCCAAGTATAATCTCAAGAAAGAGGACGTTCTGGAAGTCATCAAGGCATACGCGCAGGAGCTCGGTCTGGAGTACGGCCCTGTCAACTATTTCATGATGTGTGACCCGAAATACGCAAATGACCTTGGCGAAGTTGTTCAGTGAGTTGTTCTGAATGCGGCAAGGTGATTCGCTGCCATAATGGATGAGGTGTTTCCTATGACACAAACCGATACCAATACCCGTATTACCGGCCTTGGCTTTTACTTGGATGAAATCGAAAAGCCGATATTTTGCATTTTTCTTGAGAATCATCGTCAGACTATAGATGCCATGAGCGTATCTGCTTCTGTTCGTGCATTTCTTGACCGTATATGTCTCGATAACGGCCGCATTAACTACGATGAGGCGGATAGGCTTTTGGCGAAGATGAGGATTGTGCTTTGCTCGGTAAATGTCTTGCCTCCGCCCTTAATCACGAATTTGGAGAAGAGTTGCTCTCCTGCCACTATAGCAGCTCAACTGATATTAACCGTCCGTGCCTTATCCTTTTACCTGAAAAAGTCAAGGATGAACCGGCCATAGCATGTGTGCAAAAGGCAGCAAATGAGCTGCTCGTCGATTTCGAGCATGTGTGCCACGACACCCACTAAACAAAAAAAGAAGGCTGCTACCCGTGATGGGCGGCAGCCTTTTGTCTTAAAAAAGGAAATGACTCGCAAATATTATTTACTCGTTTGTTTTTTTAGCTTGTCCCTCGTTTCCATCAGAATAATCCCAAGCCGGTTCTGACCCGGGATGTTCCGGCATTTCGGGCAATGGCAGTTTCCCCAGTAGTTATCGTGCCAACTGGTGGTATCTTCCTCGATTGGCTGCGTTCCCGTTTCGAGGAGACGCTGCTTGAGGTCTTTATTCTGTTCGAATTTAGCCATCACCACGCGGCGCATTACATCGTCCCGGGTTTCGTCCCAGTTGGCAGGGAAAGCCACATGACGGCCAAAATGCTTAGCCGTTGCCGGAGGCATGTCTGAAAATTGTTTGCGCTCTTCCAGCGGAACCTTGTGGCTCTGAAACGCTGCTTCGGCATTCTTGTAACGAATCCCATTCATCACAAATTCGCAAGAATAATAGTTACTCATAAACCAGTAGCGAGGGGTATCTTTTCTGAATCGAATCATACGAATCTCCTATTCTCTATCTCATGCGGCGGTTTTATTGCCGCTGTTCTTTTTCTCTACTGCTGTACTCAAAAGACCATCAAACAACTCAACTGCCGTAGACACAAACAGCTGGCTCTGAACCGAGATTTTTCCCGGCTCCGGAGTCCGCTCTTTCATGTGCGCAGCAGCATTATAAATTGCCGCCAAAACCCCATGCTTCATCAAAACCACTTCTCTGATATCGGGACTTTCAGCGGCAAGGAAGCTGGCGAGGTTGTAGGCCCGCCCAAGCATCGGCTCATCGTACAAAGGAGCATTGCGCTGAACCATGGTAGTATAAACAGCGGGTTGTTTCCCGGAATCGCTGAACCGAATGCCTCGAAAGCCAGAACTGACCTCATACAAAAGCGTGAGGCGTTCGGTCAGAAACACCGCCGTCTCGGCAATTCTCTTTGCCGTTTCATCAGGAAACGGAACGGCATTGTCCTGCTGTGCCGCGTGCAGAATCTTTTTAGCCAAAAGCCGTTTCGCATATTCCTGCACATCATGGTCGAGTTCGTAGTAAATATGGCTTACTGTCTTATTGGTACGCATATGATTACCTCCTGGTTCTCGCTGCCTTTTGCCGTTCGACCCACGCTTCGGCTTCCTCTACCGTGGCATACACTGCCGTCTCACCGCGCCGGGCAATCTGCTTTCGGGCATTCTGTGCCGCCTGCTCACTCTTGTAAGTTTCATAGCCGATATAAGACCCGTCCCAGCGTGCAAGGCAGCAATAATATTCGTGGCTCTTGGCGGGAGCTGCCGGGACAAAGGGAGGTGGTGCCGTTGGCACTGTCTTTGTCGCCTGCGTGGCAGGAATCGGTGTTCCGGTCTTTCTGGCAATTAGATTCTGCTTTTCTGCCATCCAGGCATCAGCTTCCTTCGTATAATAGAAGTACTTTGCTTCGCAAGTATTGAACAGTGAATAATACAGATTCAACATTTCTTTTTCACTGTTGCAGACCTTCTTGCGAGCCAAATTGTAGCTTGCATCGTAGTAGCAGCAGATGAAAGAATCCCCACGCGGAGTTTTCTTCGTCTCATCCTCCTTGTAATCCGGGTACAGCTTGGCGAGGTCGTCCACTGTGTTCTTTTCCGGGTCCAGCGTAGATGCGTCGAACCCATTTGGAAGCTCCCAGTCATGAGAGCTGATGACGTTCAGGAAACTGCTTGCATACTGCATTGTCCAGCGCCCTACATGAACAAATCCGAAACTCTCAAGGCACCGAATCTGTTTCGGGGTAGCCATTCCGCTGGCCCTGCGAGCGATGAGTCGTTTGAGAATCGCAGCGGCAAGGCCCTGAGATTTGATGGCATCCCCTTTTACGCCGTAGCACGAAATACTATCGATGATGTCATCGGAAGGCTCCTGCCTCTCACTCTCAAACATCGGCTGATAATCGTTGAGTTCCGGCGCTTCGATGCTGAAAATGTACTGCAGCGGGTCAACCAATCCTCTCGGCTTTTGACGCTGTGCCTTGAGCTTGCGCTGAATCGTATCCTGCTTTTCGAGTTCACACAGTGCTTTCCGCTTTTCCTCGTCCAGCTCAGTCTGTGCTTCCTCGATTGCCTCAATCAGCCCCAATTCGGGACTCCCGAAATTTTCCTGGCTATTCGAACCGGTGAGTGCCGCATCCGCCAGCATATCGGTGGTCTTTTGTGCCACTTCCGGGTCTTCACAGAAAATATCAGCAGGATGGCAAAGACTATGTTTCTTTGTCAGCCACAGGAAATCCAGCACGAGAAGATTCTTTTTCCCTTCACATAGGCGTGTTCCGCGTCCCACAATCTGCGCATACAGGCTACGGCTCTTGGTAGGACGCAAGCAGATGATACAGTCAACGGTCGGGCAATCCCATCCTTCCGTCAGGAGCATCGCGTTCGTCAGCGCCTTGTACTCGCCATTGTCAAACCCTTTCAGAACGTCCTCCCGGTCCGCAGACGCGCCATTGACTTCTGCGGTCTTGAAGTTTCGCTTATTGAGGATATTGCACAGTCTTTTGCTGATTCGTACCAGAGGCGTAAAGATGACAGTCTTTCGGTTCTGGCATTCTCGCACAATGGCATCCGCAATCGTGTCCAGATACAGGTCAAGAACATTGCCGAGGTCCTGAGCACTGAAATCACCGGCATTGATATGAACCTTGCTGATGTCTACCTCGACCGGAATTGTCTTCGTGTTAATTTTGCAGAGATATCCTTCCCGAATTGCATCCGGGAGCTTATATTCAAATGCAAGACTATCAAAGATATCAGATAGGGATTTCATGTCGCTTCGGTCGGGTGTTGCAGTCACGCCCAACACTTTGGCATCAATGAAATGCTCGAGAATTCCCTTGTAAGTTTTGGCTGCCGTGTGATGCGCTTCATCAATGATGATAGTCCCGAAATAATCACGCGGATACTTCATTAACCGATTCTGCTTAGAGAGAGTCTGAACACTGGCAACCACGACCATTTTATCGGAATCAAGTGCCGAGTTCTGAGCTTTCTCCAACGCGGTCTCTAGCCCCGTCACCATCTTGAGTTTGTCGCTTGCCTGCTGTAAAAGCTCTTCCCGGTGCGCAAGAATCAAAACGTGTTCGCCCTTTGCCACCTGGTCGTTCACGATGCTTGCAAACACAATAGTTTTGCCGGTTCCTGTCGGCATCACAACCAGCGTTTTCTTATTCCCGGCATCCCACTCTCTATGAATCGCCGCAGCAGCTTTCTGCTGATATGGCCGTGGGTCAATCTTCTTTGCTGTAATCATATTTCACCCAAAAAACAAACAGGCCCGAAATGAGCCTGCCTTACATTTTCCCAATTTAGTTCATTGCCCGCTGCATCACAAATATAATGCCGGTTGCCAAAACCATAACGCCAATGTCTCTGACAACGGTTCCGACCCGTTTATCATTGGTAATGTCCTGATTCCATTCAAATCCCCAACCAATCATAGCGACACCAACCACAATCAAAATAACACCAACAATCGTTAAGCTCTCTTCTGATAAACCGTACATCATGCATTTCCTTTCCGCAAACAAAAAGCCCCGCACAAGCAATTCATGCGGGGCAGCGATTCGATATACTTCTACTTTATATTTGCTATTGTACGCAATTCGCACAGATTAGCAATAGAAAATTACAAAAAATTCCCGCATGAGCGCTATCACTCACGCGGGAAAATGCTGCTTAGTACTCGGTGCAGAGAACCGTCAAAAGGCTGGAGAAGTAGTACATTGCGATGGTCGTGATTTTCACAGCATCGCTTCCCTGCCCGTTTGCAAGGCGTGTAAAAGTTCCGCCGTTCTTGAGTCGGGTCATGGTCAGGTACATGAGCATATAGGTGTTCACATAGACGTCTGTATATCGCTGACCGTCGTCCTCGTAGCGCTGCGGGATACATTCCTGACTCAACATTTCAATGAGCTGATACCAGGATTTCAGGAACAGCGGGCTCTTCGGCTCATTCAGAGCATTCTGAGCCTGCTTCTGGTATTCCTTCAAAGTCTCCTCTTTCAGAGGCATAAACTCAACGTTCGCAAACTTATCGCGGTTGTAGTAGAGCCACAGCGTAGCGTTGGACAGGTCCATGCAGATACCGGCGAGCTTCTCCGCCTTTTCATCTTCCAGCTGAGTCACCGGAACGCTCGGGTCATCGATTTCGGCATCTTCGGAAGTCATGTCCACAATCCGGTAGCTGTTCTCCTCTGCCCGAATTTCAGAACTGACGAAGCGCTTGAAATCGTCAACGAGAGTCCGATAAGCTTCGAGCTGAGCATTTTCTTTCTGTTCACTCATGTTTATATCTCCTATTCATTCGTTATTTCATTTGTGCTTATTGTATGGGTATCGTACGTTTTTGCAAGGATTTTTAACCTAAGCACATTTTTGGCTGTTTGTCAATGCCCGCAGAATGTGAACCTCCTCACCTAAGCCTTGCGGCTTAAACGGGGCTTCTCCGTGGGTTGTAGCCCCACGGTAAGTCTCTGCGTTACCCGAAGGTAGAGATACAGCCCAAACTTAGCTCACAACGCCTGACGGCATTGGTCACCACATAAGGGTTAGTCTCCCGCAAAGTTGTCGCAACACAGTACATCTACATCAGGCGGCTGCTTCAGGCTGAGCCTCTTTTGGAGTGCTCAAAAAGGCATGCAGCTGTCTGAGAGAGTGTAAAGTGCATTGGGTTCTACGCTCAATGTCAGGAACTTCAGCCTTGCATTGAGACCATGCCTTTTTTGACATGGGTTTTGTTACCTCACGGATGAAATAGCGTGCGCCGATGTTGTAGCACGCATTCAAGTCCGCATTGTATTGTTTGCTGCTTGTAAAAGTAGCAAGGGAATGGTTATCTGGTGCGCGTTTCACTTCGCCGCTGCCGTCATACGCAAGTTTGCTAGTCCCCCAAGCGCAGATGTGCGAGATACGAATACCGCAGCGGTGCGCTTTATGTTCCGCAATGCGCTGGATACCATTTTTACGCCACATCTGGATTTTTTGCTTTTTGCACGATGATTTCTTGCCTTTGAAATCTAAGTGCTCAAAAACAATCACATCGGCAGAATAGAGGACCGCAAATTCTACAATCGCGGCGGCAATCTTTTTGGACAATTCATCATTAACGCGCTTTGCATAGGCCCAAAAGTTATGCGCTTCCCGGGACCCATGCAGCCTTTGGAACTTCTTGATGCGGTTAAGTACATGATACAGATGGTCTTTGTCACTCGGGAAGTTGATAAACTTCCTGGCAAGGATAGTTCCATCAGCGGTCATGATGCTGCACACCGCATCGGTATTGAGACCTAAATCGACGGCGCAGACGCGCTGCTTATCGATAGGAGTATCACTAAGAGTAGTATTTTCCTCAAAAGCAAAGCGCAGGCTGTATTTGCCGAAACGCTTTTCGAGCATAGGGGCTGACGAGCAAGCGTGCATCCAGTATTTGCGTAAATAGGCAATATCCGTTTTACGCAGCGTGACAGTTGCCCACACCCAGTCGTTTTTATAGAAAACTTTCAAGCGAACGGTACAGTGATTACTCAAAACCGTCAGTTCATTTTGAGAGTTCTGTAATTCAGCAGCTTTGCGTTTTGCTTTCTCGATTTTCTTTTCTTCTGCCGTGAGTTCATCCTTCGGTTTAGGATTTTTTACGACTTTCACCTTTTCGGGTGTGCCGTCCACAAGGAACATATCAACGCGGAAGAATGTAGGAAAAGCTTTTCTATCTACTTGAAGAGTAGGCTGTTTGTCCTTTTTGTCGGACATTTCCCAATTAGCTAGATTGCTGTGATAGCCGCTTACCGCGCCAATGGCGGCCGTAATAGTTGCACGGCGCAAATACGACGGGTACTTATAGAACTGCTTATCAAATTCAGGATACTTAGCCTCATGATTTTTGGTGCCATGAACTAGCTTGTCAATATAGTGCTGCTGCTCAAGATTGCCGGTATCAATGCGTTTGACGGCATCCCAGTTTTCATTGACAACACCAATCAGGTAGGCAAGTGCCTTGCGATAAATGCGAACAGTCTCATTGAGGTTTACGCTGCAATTGACGATTCTCACCTGATAGCTGGATGTAATATTCAAAGCACTCACCTCCCTTGCAGTTTACTATAATTTTATAGTATCCAGTTCGCACAACCAGGCAATACCTTTATCAGAACGGAAAACAATAATTTCTGATTTCTGCTCCAAAACACGAGCTAACCCCGCCTAAGCCTTACGGCTATAGACGGGGCGTGCGCTCTTCATTATTCATCAAAGCACTGGCAAAATTCAAGAATTCAGGTGTGAAGACGTTCTGCAACTGACAGCCACGGAGTCTTGCCTCTTGCCTTTGGCCGCTACCCTTTTAGCCTGCGTTTTGGCTGTTCTTCTTGACATCGGCTGCAACCTTCAAGCGGCGTATGTACTCTTCCAGTTCCTCCAGCGTATAGGTCTCTTCCATCTCAATCGGATTCTTAGCGTCTTTGGGCAGGTAGCTTTTCGTGCAGACGAATTCAGGAGTTGTCACGGGACAATCCAGAACCGTTTCATCGTACAGTTCCTTCTCAATGTTGCGGTAGAGAAAGAACGGGATATGCCGTCCGCAATCGTCATCCGATTCCGTCCATTCCGGGAGTTCCTGAATCTCGCGGCCATATGTTTCATACAATACCGTGTTTGCCCGAGCATTGCCAAGCAGGGTATTGTACAGCTTGAAGTTTTCCCTCACTTCACGGCGAAAGAACTTCGGGAGCGAGAACTCCTCGAATTCCAGCTTCGTATCAGAACGTAGATAGTAGCGGTACTGCGCCTCGACCGGCATGAATTCAGTCGTGTTGTTCAGTTCTTTCAAAGCGTTGAGTCGTTCACTCGTTTTTTTGACATTATGCCTTGCATAGCACAGATACGCTGAAACCAGAATCATCAGAAGAAGAGCTGCAAGGATAATGACAATGAGCCATTCCTCGCCTTCCATATGCGGCAGGTGTTTCAGAATACTATCCTGGATAGCATAAGGAAGGTCATCGAACCATTCATAGAACCCAATCGGGTCCTGATAAGTATGGGGAGCCATGATTCACCCTCACCGCCATCAGTAAATAAACTTGCATTCCCGGCGTTCCCGGCCATTGCCGCACCAGTAATGCCGCCAGCGGGGAGTTTTGCCTTCCCCATTCTTTTTGTATTCTTTGGCCGCATTCTCACCAACGGTATATGTCTTGACGTTGATTCGCTGTGCCTTTCCCTGAAACACGAATACCGGGCGGTCACGCTTTTTGGAAGTTTCCAAGCAGACATCAGGGTTCTTGCTGGCAAGATAGTTGGCGCACAGGATTGCCAGCCGGACATAAGGTGTGCCGCCGTCAAAGACCGAAGGGACTGCTTCCATCGCAGCCGGTACGCTGATACCATTTACTTGCCGCTGCCCTGCTGCCTTTTCCAGGTATTCTTTCGTGCTCCGAGTTGCTTCCGTCAAACTCTGATTTTCCTTGGCCCAGGCAGGCAGAGTCAGGAACGTGAAATCATCGTGGCTGCCCTTAGTGGGGCCGACAAGAACGATACCGAAAGCTGTGGTTTTCTCTTTTTCGTCGAATTCCACATGCACGAACATACCGTTGTAGTCGTAGCTGTCATACACCGGGATAAAGAAATCACGAACCGGGAGTCGCTGCAGGATATCCTGATGAATTGCCACGTCATCCGTATCCATCAGCATTTTCTGAAACTCGTAGTCAAAATCATAGACCGTCTTCGTCTGATTCCAGCAGCCAATGGTAAAGCAGGGAAAAATCTGCGCAGCCAAAACACGCTCAAAACCCGGCGTGTTCATTCTCTGCGCCGCTGTCATGCAGCACAGCATCGCGGACTTGTTGTATTCTTCCAGCGTTTTTCCACACGGGTCACTGAATCCAAAATGGTTTCGGGTTTGTTTGGTAACGGCATTCGCCGTCAATGCGATTCTCAGCTGTTCATTGGTCATTTGTTATCCTCCAAATTATTTTTGATTTTTGCCATATGCAAACAGCGCTGGACCATCCCAATGGTGAATTTGCGAGTCGTCAGTACTGTCATGAGCTTGCCTTCATTACCCTTGATAGTTCGTTCCAAAATGTTCCAGGATTCGCTTTCGGGCTTGACATTGGTATATAAGTCCAGCGGAACATACAGCCACGCGATTTCACTGTCCTGCATCACGGCATAGGATTGTAGGATTTTATCAATTGCCTCCACGCCGACCTTCCAGCTGGTGATTATGGTCCGGCTGATATCGTATACAATCAGGTGCGGTGCTTCATTTGCTTCCGTATCAACTTCAATGACATGAGCAATATACGGTTTCCCGTCCACCAGCTTATACCGATAAATGATGGACGGGATTTTCTCTCGAATCAATCTGTCATGTTCAAGCGCCAAGTCCGCGTACTCGCCCGTTGCATCAATGATGATGACTCGTCCCTGACAGGTCCTCAGTGTCGCTCTAATTTGCTTGCGGCACCAGGCAGAGCTGCTCTCTTTGTACTCCGTCGAGACAAGAAAGAAATTCCTGCCCGGTGTGATAATGGGTTCATAGCTCATTGTTTATCCTCTGTAGCTTTTGTAATTCATTCACTTTTAATTGTCTGCAATTCGCACAGTTTCGCAACATGATATTGTCTGTGAATACCAGTTATCGGAGTCATAGTCCTTTGACAAAATTCGGGTCGTAGTGGGACAGGACTTCCTCGTTCAAGCTGTATTCGCAGTTGATAGTCGTTGCGTCATCCACATACATGCCTCGGTTTGCGTAGTATATTCCATCAATATAAATGGCGAACATGACGGACGGCATCAGTGCCTTTTCATTCACTGCGTAAATCAGGTATTCATCCAGATTATCCTTGACCACCGCGCTCTTATTGATTTGGGCGATTTGCTGTCCGCCAAGAAATACAGGGCAGCATACTCCTTCTTTTCCAAAACCAATTTTGTAGCTCTGGTATTCCTCGCCATACAGCTGCATGGCGATAGAATTGTATCCTTGGAGGAATCCGGTTTTTGTATGGATGACGGAAATCTCGCCTACCGTGCAGTTGTTCTCACGGATAGCAAAAGGGTGTCTCAGAATATCTTTTGTGTTGATGCCGCGCATGTACGCCCTTGCGTCAGCAGCTGGCATGTATTGCAGCAGGAACTTGGAATCATTCAGCCGGATGCCATAACCCTGCCGTAGCAATTTCGGGATATAGTGTGCCTGCCCGATAACGGCCTTGCCTTTCACGATATCGAAGGTGAACTCATATCCTTTCGATTTGGTTTGCTTCACAATCCATTGCAAGACTCATCGCCTCCTTTTGCCTTCTCACTCGCTGGATAACCTTGTAAATACCAGGAACCGAGAGCTGATATTTTTCGGATAGTTTCTGCACCGGCACGCCACTCTCGTATTCTCGAAAGATATTCTCATTGCGGGGTTTTTGCCGAATTTTGATGCGCTCATTTCTACGGTTTTCAGTCAGGCCCGCATCGTTGGCAACCATGCTGCAATATCCTTCTGCCACGTTAAATTTCGCAATCATTTCCTTGAGAGGGACACTGTTCTTGTATGCCGCAAGAATTTCGGCCTTTCTAGCATCCTCTACCTGCGCCAACTGAATTCTGGCCTCCTGTTTCGCGTCGTCTAACGCTCGATAGCATGTACGGACGCTCAACCTGTATTTTGCGGCAAGCTCCTCAATGGAATAGCCGTTGCCGTAGTCTTTCATGATATTGCAATTTCGCTCAATCAACTTTTTGCTTGCAAATTTTGAGATGGTACTCAACTCCTTTGCTTTACGCTTTATTTCTGATTGTCTGCAATTCGCACAAATGGGCAACTATTTTTGCGAAATAAGAAGGCAGGCTCCGAAAAGAACCTGCCATGCATATTAGAGGTTAAAGATGCCCAGCCAGCGCCGAAACTTGATGCCGAACAATTCCTGTGCCTGCTCGTAGTTCATGATAAGCTGGTTGCCGCCAGAAATCAACACTATGCCGTCCGGCGTATAAGCCGTTTCCGTAAGCTTTATTGACGGCCTTTTTGAGCTCCTCTTGAAACTCCTGCTCTTCCATTTCGTTCTTTCTGAATGCTTCCGCAAACGCCTTGTACAAGTCATAGGTCTCTTTGTCGGGGTTAAATGGTGCGGTTCTGTAGTATTCTGTTACGAACCACTTTTTGCCATCGATGCTGGTCAGATAAAATCTTGTATTCGGAATCGGAATGCTTCCCATCATGTCAATCACCATCCTCCACGACCAAGGCGAACCCACTCGGTTTTCGTGGTGTGCGAAGTATGATGAGCATATACTTCATATTGCAGCTTGCGCTCATACTCTGCTCTTGACGCTTGTTCTTCCTTCAGCTCCTTGACTGTGGCGAGCAGCTTATCTTCTCGACCTTCCGCTTCACCCTTGGCAAAAGCTGCTTTTTCGGCTTCTTCGATGCGCTGGTATCTGCTCTTTCGCTCTTTCTCGATGTAGAGTAACCCGTTGGCTACTGCATCAAGGAACGCTTGCATCTCAGATTCCGGGATAGGTTCTTGGCTTTCTCTGCTTTTGGATATACAGCAAAAGCCCTCATCGTCGTAATGGATGAAATAGGGTGAGTTCGGAACCTGTTGTACTCGCATAGGGCACTTCTTCCTTCCGTCTCAAAGACAATTTGCCGGGACTGTCTCCCGTTGCCCGCTGCTCGCCGCGTGGAGGCTGTCTTTTGGAGCAGCTGCGCGGACAAAACCGCGCTTTTGAGTTACATCTCTGCGTTAAACAGGTTGCGGAGCTTGTAGGTGATATCCTCGCTGTTACCAACGATAGCTGCCGCTTCGTTGATGGAAGCGAGCTCCGAAAGACTATCCGCTGCGTAGTTGTAGCTGATGGTGTAAATGGGGATATCCATACCGGCAATGATGTTCTTCGTATCGGAGAAGCCATATCCGGTATTGTTGTCACCGTCCGTGAGCACAAAGATGATGGGCGTGCAATTCCCACCCAGTTCCTGAGATTTCTGGTAGATGCGGTCCATAGCAACGCAAAGACCGTTGTACATTGCGGTGCTGCCGTTCGCATCGAGGGAGTTCACGGCACCCTTATACAGAGTTTTCTGGGTCAGAGAGAACTGGTCAATGGGCAGGTATTCCCTGACATCTGAATCAAAGCCAATGATGCCGATATAGTTGTCGTCATTGATATACTGGATGGTGTTTATCATTGCGGTTTTCAGGGCATTCAGGGGTTCGCCGCGCATCGAGCCGGAAGTATCGACAACGAACTCTGCCACAATAGGAATGCCGGAGTCCTTCTCTTCTTTCCAGACACTCTGAGCCTGTGCGATGGTGTTACCGTCGTATGCCTTGCCTGTATAAGCATAGTCGTCAAGACCATTGAACCCGTCCTTCGTCGCTTCTGCCTGATTCTGGGCGCAGAGGGAAACGAACGCAGCAATAACTTCCTTCTTCTCCGCAGAGACATTCCCGATGGAATACAGAGGATTATCGTGCCGTACACCGAACGGGATGAATTCGTAGTTGCGCTGCAAGGTCGGGTCATTCTGATAAGACTGGTACTCCATCACGACACCGTCCACGATACCCTTGTCAGCCGACTGGACCATCTGCTGGGTCGTGAAGGATACGAGAGGGACGTTCGCTTGAAATTTCTGGAAATTCTCAACAGCAGCCGTATCGACAATCGTATCGCTGCCACTGCTTGCAAGAGCCTCAAGCAGAAAATTAAGACCCGTAGCACTTGTGTAGGGGTTCGAGTATCCCATCATGAGTTTGCCATCGATGGTTGCGTTCAGAACGGAAGAAACAGACGCTTCACCGTATTCAGAGCGAAGCATATCCCCTGTCTTCTTTGATACGAGAATACCCGCCACATTGCCGGCCAGACGGTCAGCCTCAACGGTCAATTCTACGCCCTCGTTCTTCACCAGCTCGCCAAAGAGCGTATTTGAGGGGGTATAGCACTCGGGCTGATACTTTCCCGTCGAGATGTACTCAGCCGCCGTACCGGACGGAACGGAGCGCAGGGAGACACTCATAGTCTTGTCTCCGGAAGTCTTGTTGTGCTGGGCATTGAACTTTTTTGCCATGCTTGTCAGGAAAGAATCTGAGCCGGACTCTGCTGCTTTCTCGCCAGAGGAAAAGATTTCGATGTTCACATCTCCGTTTCCTACGACCACGAATGGGTAGGAGGATTCAATGTCGGGCAGTTCATCCTTTGCATCAAGGAATTCAGAGACATCCAGCTGCTGAGGATTGACCTTGACCTCCTGCACGCCGATGCGCTTCATCTTGCTGCTCAAGTTGGCATATGCCTGCTCGGACGTCATTGTACTAATGCTGACGTTTGAGTCCCTCATCACCGTCATCGAAAAAACTCCGAGAACAATGCCTACCACAGCAATGGTTGCAACTACAGGGAAAATGTTCTTTTTTGTCACGTTAAATTTCTCCTTTCAAGTTGTTATATCGTTTCATAGCCTCACGACTGATTACTTCATCCTGCTCGATGTCCTGCGTCGTCTTGTTGATGACAGCGTCTAGCTTAGACATTGCGAGGACAACCTCTGTATCCCACGGATTCTGGGCAGAACGTTGGTTCAGAGCGTATGCTAAAGAATCCAATCGGAGGATTAAGCGCTCATTGTCATGAACTACCTTATCCACGGTACTTACGATACCATTGTAGATTTCTTTCTTTTTCTGCGCTTCTTCTTTGTTTCCAAACGAGATAGAGCCTTGACAGAAAGCCTTGTATTCCGTTTCATCAAACATTGAAGCCGAGCGAATCGCGTCATCCAGTCGGTCATAGAAGATACGTTCTGCGGATTCCAATAACGTTAGGCACTTGGCTTGTTCCCCGGATGTCTTGCTATCCTGGGTCATGCTGTAGGCAACGGCCATTTTTTGCCCGAAGCGCCGTACCTGATACAGCATTTGGTCAGCCTGCTCTGAGAAGACGCTTTTTGTCTTTACTGCCGTTTGAATTTTGTTGGTATACAGCTCTTCTTTGCTTGTAGACCGTTCAGATGCAGCAGAAGCCGCAGCTTTCTGCTTTTTGAGAAAATTGCGATATGCAATGTAGGCGCAGAGCAGCAGGAACAGGACTGGCGTGCCATATTTCGCAAGGAGGATAAGGAACAGCGATGTTCCGTGCATGTATTCGATAGTGTAATAGGTGCTGATATAGGTTTCGACCATGTAGACTATAGCCGCTGCTATGATAATCAAACTCACGCCGAGCATTAACTTCACCTCTCCGGTTTTACTCTATTTGCTATCAAGAGGGCTTGATACGAAGTATCTTTTGCTTCTAATTATCTTCGATTCGCACGATTCAGCAACAAAGCCTTAACATGCAAAAAAGACAGTCACCCTAATTGGATGGCTACCATGAACTTTTCGTTTGCGTCACAACAGAAAAAAGGATGGCTCTTTCGAGTCACCCTCTTTTTATTCGTTGTCTTTAATCTTTGGCCTTTTTGTCTTTCATGATAGCCTTCTCTTCTTCGGTCACATCCGGTCGAAAATGAGTGACTTCCTCACCGTTGAGACTCTTCTCATGAATTAGATAGCCGCCTTCTACGCGTTCCATAGCATTGACACCTCCTTCCTTTTCACTATTCACAGGCTGTTCGCCTTGATTCATGATGTTGATGTTGCGGTCGGTCTTTGCCTGGATGCTGTTGGCACGGACAATTTCGCCCATGTCGATTCCGGTCGCTTCTTTCACCGTCTGCATGGTTTGAGCCATCAGGATAGGAACGTTCCCGGAAACGCCGGATACGCCGGAGGCGTCACCGCCAATGATAGAAACCTTATCAATGCTGGACAAAGGCTGAGCCACGCTTTTGGCAATGTCAGGAAGAACCTTGATGAGCATTTCAGCCACAGCCGCATCGTTATACTGCTTATATGCCTCTGCTTTCTGTTTCATGGCTTCCGCTTCAGCCAAGCCTTTCTGACGAATCGCTTCAGCTTCTGCCTTACCGACAAGTTCAATGCCTTCTGCTTCCTGCTGCTTGGAGAACTTCTGTGCCTCAGCTGCACGTTCCGCCTCATATTTCTTGGCTTCTGCCTCTTTCTGGCGGCGGTACAGGTCAGCATCTGCCTGTTTGCGGACTTCCGCATCCAGTTTGCGTTGCTGGACCTCGGCTTCCTGTGCGGCAAGGTCTACCATTTTCTTCTGCTTGGCGATTTCAGCATCCGCTTCCGCTTCTTTGATTTCTTTGGCGCGGAGATTCATCTGAATCTGACCGGCAGCATCTGCGTCAGCCGCAGCTTTATCAGCTTCAGCTTTCAGCTTTGCCTTGGCGAGCTGCAATTCATTGTTGCGTTTTGCAATCGCAGTCTGCGCTTCAACTTCCTTGGCATTTGCAGCCATCTCAGCATCGGCCTTCGCGCAGGCTACATCACGGGCAGCCTGAGCACGGGCAATTTCAGCCTGTTTTTTCACAAGCTCTTCCTGTTCAATGCCGATAGCCTCAATGACGCCGTGGTTGTGGCCCTGAACATCCACCGCATCCCTGATATCCTGGACGTTAAAAGTCACGACCTCAAGTCCCATCTTAGCAAGGTCGGGGCGAGCATTCTCGATAACGCTCACAGCCATCTGCTTGCGGTTCGTCAGAATTTGGTCGACGGTCATGTCAGAGACAATCTCACGCAAATTGCCCTGCAGAACGTCATTAACTTTCTCATTGATGCCCTGCTCGTTCATGCCCAGAAAGTTCGAGATGGCTGCCTGTTGGCGGGACATGATGTACGCCTTGGCGTCTTTCAGACCGGATGCCTTCACTTCTTCATCCAGAACGGTAGAGTTTTCGCTGTAGACTTGAATCGTGACAACAGAGTCAATCCAGAGACTTACGCCGTTCTTCGTCTTAACACCTGTTTCAGGAGTTTTGACGTCAATTTTCAGAAGGCGCATATTTAGCCGGTCAGCCCGCTGAAGAACGGGCAGAACAAATGTACCTTTTCCGCAAACTACTTTAGGCTTAGACAGACCAAAGCCGGTCACAACGATAGCCTCCGTGGGCGGAGCTTTCTTGTAGCAGAGAAATCCAAAGAGAATAATCAGGGCTGCCACAATCGCAATCACATATACCATAATTTTTGTTTCTCCATTCGTAAAATAGTAATAAAACTATAAGTCAGGACTTGCGTCCTGTGGTCCACTTCGCCAATGTTATGCACTGTTTTAGCCTTTCGACATGACGCTCGCACTTCTCCTCCCCTCGGAGATGTTTAACGAAACGCCTGCAGAGCTCACCACTTGTGGAGCATGGATAAGGTGCCTATATTATTAGTACACAACGTAGTTTTCCCCACTGCCGGAGCAATGGGCTTAGGCTAATCAACTGGGCTTACAGGTTGCCCCGCAAGCCCCGTCTATAACCGGCGAACCGGTTTAGGCGGGGTTGTTGACTCTTTTAGCTGCTAAGATTCTCATTCCTACTGCATCGGTATCGCCCCATCTCGCAATCGCTCTGTCTTTAATTGTCCGCAATTCGCACGATTCCGCAATAAACAAAACCCACAGGTGAGAGAATGACCTGTGGGCTTCGAAAAGAGGTAATTATGCGCAAGCAGACACGGCATCGATTCGTGGCGACCAACTACAATCACTACAAATGTCTCTTGCCGTTTCTCTTGTACAATTCTTATTGTACGAAGTTCGCACAGCAGCGCAAGGGTAAACTTGCCAAGACTAAGATATTTTTGAGTTTGACTTCTGGTGTTTGTTTTTTTGCACTCATTTTCGAAAACTACCATACAATACCCCTGGCACAAAATGAGATACACCTCCAGCTACAACTCAAGAGCCCCATCCAAGATGACGGGGCTCTAGTTTTATATATTAGGGCAACAATAAATCTCGTGCATAAAGGTTAAGTATTCATGAACAAAGTTGCGATTTTGGCCCGTCCATCTGTAAAATATGATATAATTATGTTAGAAAGAATTGTGGGAGGAGAAAAACAGGCTATTCAACTTTTTCCGGGGGTTTGACCAATTCACAAGTACAAAAATCCATAAAGGAGGTGAATCACCTTGAAAGTACATAAAGGCTATAAATTTCGGCTAGAGCCTACAGAAGAGCAGGAAGTAAAAATCAATAAAACGCTCGGCTGCTGCCGCTTTATATATAACTCTATATTAGATAGGCGAATAAAAGCCTATAGGCGGCGCGGCGAAAGCATGAGCTATATTGATACGCAAAATCTACTTCCTCAGATGAAGACCTATCTTCCTTGGCTTGCTGAAGCGGATAGCCAAGCACTCAAATATAGCTGTCGTCAGTTAGATAATGCCTATAAAGGCTTTTTCAAAGACGGTAAAGGATTCCCTCAATTCAAACGAAAAAGAGGAGAAGAAAGTTATACAACTACTAAAGCAAAAAGCATTAAAGTTGACGATAAGTACATTCAGCTTCCTACACTTGGAAAGGTGCGCTATCGCAAAAGCCGCAACATTGAAGGTCGTATTTGCAAGGCAACAATCCGTCGTTCAGCAAGCGGAAAATACTATGTAAGCATTCTTTGCGAAGTAGAAGTAGCACCGCTTCCTGTTAAGAATGTCGCTATCGGCTTGGATGTTGGCATCAAATCTTTTGCTGTTGACAGCAATGGAAACGAACATCCAAACCATAAGTATCTACAGAAAGCGGAAGCTAAACTAAAGCGTGAGCAGAAAAAACTGTCATGCAAGAAGAAAGGCTCTGCCAACTGGGAAAAGCAGCGCATCAAGGTGGCTCGCTGCCACGAAAAAATAACCAACAAACGAAAAGATACCCTACATAAGTTGTCGTCCACACTGGTGAAAGAAAACCAAATCATCTGTGTAGAAGACCTCAATGTAAAGGGTATGGTTCGTAATCGTAACCTTGCTAAAAGTATTTCTGACGCTTCTTGGGGAGAATTTTTTCGACAACTTGATTATAAATCCAGTTGGGCAGGAAGAGTAGTTGTCAAAGTACCAACATTCTATCCAAGCAGCCAGACCTGTTCCTGCTGCGGATACCAAAACAAAGAGGTTAAAAGCCTCAATGTGCGGCATTGGGTCTGCCCGAAGTGTAATACATCACACGATAGGGATAAAAATGCAGCAGAAAATATTCTAAAGAAAGGAATGGACATGCTGGCTATGCCAGCCACCTCATAACCACAGGCGAACAGTACGGTCAGGACGACCGAATCTTAAAGTCTGTGGAGAGTGAGCCTCTATCAAGGGCTGCGGCCTGCGATAAGCTCGCTCTATGAAGCAGAAATCCATACTGAGTAACGGGGCAACCCGTGAAAAGTTGGAAGTCCGAAAAACAATGACGGTCGGGGATATTCTTGTAAGCATCAACCAAGCAAGTCTCGAGACGATGTTACCCCTCACTGCAGTGCAGACAAGTGCTGACATTGAACGGTACTACAAAGAAGGCTACAGTATCGGTATAACGGCCACTGAATTCGCTAAAAAGTATCCGAGACTCCCCGTCGACAAGATTTATGCTGCGCACAATATGCTTGCTCCTCTTTATTATTGCGAGCTCGATAGCACGACCGTTCCCATTGTTCTCTCTCTGAACATTTACGGGGACAAGCGTCTGGCTGTGAACAGCGAATCGGATGAGAAATTCCAGCAGAGAGTTTTAGGCGCAGCTGAAAACATTTCAACGGGAAATGCCCCCTTTATCCGCAGTTACCTTTTCTCCCTGGAAGACAGCCTTCGTGTGTCTGTTCTTTCCAGGTACATTGAGTTGTCTAACCCTGACGAGGACCTGTACTCACTCTTTCTGGACCTTTATCGTACCAGCGACTTTGGTTTCTCTGCTCTCAAGGAGGATGACCTCCAAAAAGTCTTTGCCGGAAAATCTCAGAAGCAAAAGCAGGATACTATAAAGAGGCTATCCAGCCTGCCGGATGTTGTGACCATCTATCGCGGGGAAGGGAGTAAGTCAACTCCATACGAGAAATCTTTCTCCTGGACCACAAGCTACAAGGCAGCCTGTTTCTTCGCCTGCCGCATCCCGAGTCTCGAGAACAGCAGAATCATCACTGCCCATGTCAGCAAATGTGACATCATCGAGTATTTTCCGAATGATGAAGAAAAAGAGGTCCTTGTCCCACCGGCTGCCGTAAAAGATAGAAAGGTCGATACACTATACGGCATTAACGCTCTGACAGATGAAATTCAGGAGTTCTACCCTCTCTACCAGCGCTACCGGAGCCGCATTTCCACTCTGTATGATGCTTATGGCCGGGCTAATGATGAGGAGCACAACGCCGAGCATACGCTGCGAGTTCTCTTTGATGCGCTGCTTTTGGTTCAGGTTCAGGGCATTGCCTTAACAAAAAAAGAATCCCACCAGCTATGTGATGCGATTCTTTATCATGATATTGGGCGGACAAACGATGATGTCGATGACAGTCACGGAGCAAAGTCTAGGGACATTTATTATGACACAGCCCCCGACTGCAATTCGGCAACTGCTTTCCTCATCGAGTACCATTGCTTGGATGACCGCAAGGCTCTTGCAGACCTCAAAGTATCCAATATCCGGGACAAAGAACGGGTGTGGCTGCTATATACGATTCTCAAGGATGCAGATGCTTTAGACCGTGTGCGGTTCGGGATGCGGGCCGTGGACCCTAAGTATTTCCGCAACGAGATAACCCACAAACTACTGCCCACTGCGCAGAGCTGTGTAGGGCAGCTGAAACTATGAGGAGGATACTGTGCAGAACGAAAATGGTGTTTTGGCAGTGCAGGAAGATTTCGGTAATGCCTTAGTCGATAAATACGCACCGGTATGGGATAAGAAGTATCGGAGCAAAGGCGAGTCTATCTGGGTATTTCAGAGAAGAACCCTGTCCAGCGCTTGCCAGGTTGCGACGACATTGCATGACATAGATTTTGGGAAAGCATCTACTTTCCTCTTTCACCTGGCCCGTGGAGCTGAGGAGTGCAAACCCATCATTGATGCCGTCAGCTCTCAGGTAGAGCTTGCCATGGCAAACCCCGACAAGTTCATTAAAGGCTATCATCAGTTTTTGCAGGGGCTCACAAAGCCCGTCAAGAAGAATAAGGACTATGCTCTGTATTTCAAGGCTATTGCTTATGCGCAGGAATGTGTTCATTCAGGATTATCCATTGACGGAAATGTGGAACGTAATGATTCTGTCCTGTACGCGGTAATCGATATGCTGATGCAGGGGAGCGAATACCTCAAGCCTCAGGAATTCGATATTGTGAACAACATTGTCGGTATCTCAACTGAGAACGAGCCAATCATCATCCGGGACCCCTATCCCCTCGCCGATGTTCCTGTCTATTATAGTGATGCTCTTTTCAACAATCGGCCATACGATAAATGCGATTTTCAGATTTCTGAAGATAGACGCCTGGATATGGTCTTTTCGTACTACAAGCGTTATGGCTATGAGAATGTAGCAGATTTCGATAGTATCAACGACCTCGCTTTGCTCTCGCATTTGTATACAAACACGGTCCTTTCGATGGCCACCTATGTGAACGAATATACCGTGGACATGCTGCCGGACAAGCCGCTGATTGAGAATACTCCGAACATGTGGTCCTGGTGGCCAAAGCCCATCTCACCCAAATATACAACAGAGTTTCTGAAAGATACGCTGCACCATCGCCGCAGAACTCTTCCCGCCAACGGTGCATTGTTTCAGTTTGATGCCTGCCAGCTGATACAGGAAATTAAGCTGAAAGAGACTTGCCGCGACAACGAGATTGTGTGTCTGTATAAAATCGTAACCAAGTTCGGTGACCTGGCCGGATACTATAACACAAGCACCGAGTGGTTTTATATTTTGACTGACCGAGCTCAATTTCCAGAGCTGGTTGACAGCGTCACGAATCTGATTCTCTGGCTGTACACTTCTCTCGCCTGTGATTTGCCGGATGTCCTGCCCACTGATGCGTCGTTTCGGTCTTCGTTTGTGACACACGCGGATGCTCCATTCGGGATTCGTTGTCTGATGATTGGCGGAAAGCCCCGCGATTATCGCAAGAAAGGCAATGATGACGACGAGCCGCTGCGGGTGTTCGACAAATCCAAATATGATGCTTCGTCCAAAAACATCAATGGTTTCATTCGCCACCTGCCTGCCGGACAGAAAGCAAGCGAACGTGCCATCCTGATAGCTGAAAGCTATGGCTATGAGCTGAAGAGTGATGAAACTTATGTCACGCCGTTTGTGAGAAGACAATGGCTGAAAAAGAAAACTGAAGAGTCAATAACCCACGACTAAAGTCGCGGGTCTCCTTGCCCTGATTTATGAAGAAAAGCGCCCACCGAAAAATGGTGAGCGCTTTTATTTTTTCATTCCAAAAAGTCGGAGAGTTTTCCCATTCCAGAAAACTTTTTCCCAATGTACCAAAAGTTTTCTGAACTCAGAAAAAATTTTGCTGCTTTTCCAGTAGTTTTTGGTTTCGGAAAATCATGCGACTATCATTGTGGGTTCACTATCGGCGTTGCAGTTTTTGCCTGCGGGTCAATGGAATAAGTGGCGTCAATGTATACCGTATTGCTCCCTGTGTCTTTTCTCACAAAAACTGGCATTACAATTTTTGTGATGGATGTTGGGTCATTGCCATTTTCTGCGTAGGTTTCGGCATATTCCTGCCAACGAATATCAATATAGGCGTTAGAATGTGGTTCCAGCAGCGTTGTCCCTTCCGGGGTACACTCAAAACCATTGATAGAGCCTTTGTCCAGAATGACATCGATACGGTCGTTGGTTTTGTTTTCGTAGTAGGCTTTTGCCGTATAGCCCATGAAACTATCAGAATAAAATCCGCAAACGACCATGCTGCAGGCATTATTGTCGAACAGCACAATATCCGTGGGCTGAATCTCGTGTTTTGGTTCTGTCGCTTTCTCTTCACCTTTCGGATAAATCACAAAGTCATCATCGACAGGGTCATCACGATTCGACACATCCCATTCTGCTTCATCATAGACATCGATGTGAAGTTTGACGGTATCGATGTCTTGCGGTTTCACTCCATAGATTTCCAGTCCAGCTTTATCCCACGAAACGACCTCGGTGGTTTTCACTCCTGGTCCAATTTCCGGGAACCAACTGGTATCTGCCGGGATTCCATTCAAGGACGAGCTGCTTGTGATAGCGCAAAGAGTTTTGTCATCCGTTTTATTTTGGAAATCAACGGTCCAGTAGTAGCCATAGCTGTCATCATACCCCACGTTCTGCAAGATGATGGTACAAGTATCGTTGTCGGCAATCGTCTGTGGCTGGAAGCTCTCATCGAGCTGGATGTCGGGTTCAGCCGTTGCATTATCGGCAGCACTACTTGCAGTACTCGTTGAAGAGTCGCTGGTGCTTTCCTCGGAGGATGCAGCATCAGATGTAGCTGCTCTGCTGGCAGCAGTACTGGTAGTGTTAGAGCTGCTACAGGCGGCCAGGGAAAGGGCAAGCAAAGCCGAAAGTGCTAATGATACAACCTTTTTCATGATTTTCTCCTTTTTTCTTTGTATAAGGCTATTATACATCAAAAGCGCTTCGGCATTTTACTTTTCCAGAACGAAACCTTTACTTACAAAGTTGCAAACGAAGCCCGGGAAAGTTAATAATTTTAATCGCAGGAGGGCGTCAAATTATTTCGATGTTGTCACGGAATTTGTCTGAGGGTTAATAGTGAAAGTCTCATCTACATAGATGTCCCGAGTGCTGGAATTGTTTATAACGATTGGCATCACCATTTCGGTGACAGAGGTGGGGTCTTTACCGTTGGCCTCATAAGTATCTAAATAATCGTAATAGTAGATGTCTACATAGGCATTAGTGTGCGCATCAATTCCCATTGTATCTGTTTCAGGGAAGCACTCAAAACCGTTTATAGAGCCTCCGCTTCTAAAGGCAAACATGATTTCTTTATCCGTCTTGTTTTCTATGTAAGCTTTGGTCGTATAACCGTGCAGGCCATCGGGGTCAAATCCACAAATCATCAGAGTGCAAGCGTCATTGTCGGCCAGTACGAGGTCTGTGGGTTGGGTTTCATGCTTTGGCTCGGTTGCGTTTTCTTCCCCTTTTGGATAAACCACGAAATCGTCATCAACAAAGTCATGCCGTGGGATAACATCATAATCTAATTCGTTATAGACATCGAGATAAAAACTTACCGTATTGATATCCTGCGGATTGATGTTATAAATTTTAAGCCCGAAACTTTCCCAATGATGAATCTCCGTTTCCTCTTGACCAGGTTCAACACTCGTAAGCCAAAGGCTCGCACCCACGCCATTCAATGTGCAGTCATCAAACGAGTAACCGAGTTTTTTATCTGATGTCTTATTCTTGAAATAAAGCTTCCAATAATAGCCGTAATTATCATCGTAACCAACGCTCTGCAAGATAATGGTGCATTCTTCATTATCAACAAGTGTCTGTGCCTGGAAATCATTATCGTATGTAATTTTGGGTTCGGGGGACGGCGTAGGTAAATCGCTGCCTGTGCCGTTCCACACCCTTTCATATGTTTTGCCGTCTTCTGTAGTATATGTCTCTCCTACTTTAATCCCGTCAGGGCTGTAATCTTGCGTGCTATTGGAAGTGCTATTTGACGAAGCACTTGACTTGGATTCACTTGCGGCTGTTGCAGCGGAACTATTCGCCTTGCCGCAGGCAGCCAACGAGAGGACGAGCAAAGTCGAAAGTGCTAATGATACAACCTTTTTCATAGTGTTCTCCTTTTTTCTGTTTGTCAGAGCCATTATACACCAAAAGCACTTTGACTTATTTATTTTGGGAATATTTATCGCCAATTTGAGCGGATTGCACAAATAGCAAGAAGAAAATCAGTGCATATATGCTTCGACATTTTCCTTTCCCCTCTGCATTTTCCAGAACGAAACTTTTAATGCAGGCTTTCCCAAACGAAACTTTTGGGAGTTGTGATTTGAACTTGACAGCATTTGCGGCAGCTGAGATTTTGCTATTTGCCTGTTCCGATTGTCTCACCACAGATACGAAGCAGCGCATTTCGCTTTTGTGAGATACATCTCATATTTGGAAAGGCTGCGACAAAATTCTGAGGTTTCAGCGGCTCGCTTGCGACATTTTTCCAACTTTTTGGGCAGCAAAAAAGCCCTACCAGAATGGTAGAGTCTTTGCATGTTTTCTCTCGGTCATACGAGTAAGAAGCGTCACTTATCCGATATTCTTTCGCGCAAAAAAAATGAACTTGCTTCGAGGTGAAGCGTAGCAAGTGCTTAGCAAGTTTTTAGCAAGTTCGTAGCAAGTATGCAACAAGCTCATGACAAGTACAATGTCTACTTTTCCGTAGCAAAAAGAAAAGCCACCAAACGATTTCACTCGCTTGGCGGCTTAGCTATATTCCTATACTGTTTTATTATTTAGATTATATACGATTCGCACCGAATGTCGAGAATTCCGTTCTGGAGAATCATTGTGTTCGGCCGCCATGGTATCGTGCTGTCGGGCCAAGCTGAGCCACGCCAAATAATGCTGAATCGGAATTCAGTGAAATTAAATTCAACGTTTTTGAGAATACAAGAAGAGCCCCCGCCAAAGAGCGGAGGCTTGTTTTTGTGCAGCAAAGCTCAAAGTCCTATGGGTATTTCTCCAAACGCCCGGAAATCTCCCTCATGTTTTGTGCAAGGGCGCTTTTTCATCCGTTCTTCGCAAGCGGTCGGGCCTGAAGCAAGGCGCTCACATCGAAACTGGAGGCGTTGTACACCGTTATGCCGTGTTCCAGAGCGTATTTCACCGTATATGCCGTGCCGCCGGTAGTCCTTGTGCAATAGGAGATACAATAAGCAGAGTAATCGACTAGATGTCGGTCTCTTAGAAGGTATACTCCCCTGCCTGGTTCTTTCGCAGCATATACTATTTTGTCTACCTGCTTGTCTATTTTCTCGGCATGCCGCTGCTGTTCTAAGCTCCATTTAGAACGGTATCCCTCAAAAGGCAAAACCTCAATAACGCGAATTCGGGGATGTGCTGCTTTCAACGAAACCAGCATATCCGCCATAAGAGTATCAAAACCTAAAGAACCGCCGATACCAAAGTAAGTGACTCCCTGCTGGATAAGTGGAATAAGCCGGTGTTCCACCCTGGCCAATATTTTGAGCTGCTCGCCCGGTGGGATATCCTTGTGCCCAACAAAGCAGCAGGTTTGCTCTCGGTATTTGCTATTCACCTTGTTTCTTCTCCTTTCGTTGCAAAATCACTTCGTCTGCTTGACACTGTTTGTGGTATAATTTTTACAACCAAAAAATGATGGAGGCTTTAGGTATGCTTGAGCTTACGAAAGAGCAAATACAACAACTTGTAGATACTATCGAGAGCAAGCAAGACTGTCATTGCAGTGTTTCCAACAGTATGCGTACTATTTGGATTACTTCTAGCGACGGGGAAAATGAGCTGCGTGTTGCTTTCCTTGGAAATTTTGCATTGGTTCTTTCTCGCGTTGAGTTTGCTCACAAACGTTGTGGTACGATGACAGCGATACTTTTTGCCTTAAAGAAAATCTGCGAAGAAAACGGCGTACACCGCATTATTATCCAATCTGTGTTGACGCCCGAAATGGAGTCATTCTGCTGCAAATCTGGTTGCAAGCCCGACCCAAACTCGACCATGGAAGTTGGTGGAGTCTTGACGGGCGATTATTTCTTCGATTTTTAGCAGGGGTCTCCGGCTGCAGCATTTTCCTTTGCTTCCACGAACCACCTGTCCTCCTCAAAGAACAGATATGTTTTGGCTCTTCCTATCTGGCAGGTATAGCGAACTCCTACTCCGCCAGTTTTCGAGTATTTCCGGGGCAACACTTCCGAGATGCAGGTGATATCGAATCTCTGGCCCGTGTCCCAGATGACTGTCTGAGGCGTTAATATGCCTTCAGGAGAGAAATCGGCAATGACCTCGACATATTTCTTAATTCTTGGTTCTGACATAGATTAGATGCTCCCCTGTGCTTCCCTGCAAATACCCGTGTGGGTGTATGGTGTGGTCTCCCTTGGCGTCACAATGAGAGAGAAACCGGTCTTTGTACATGACGGCTCGTTGTACGGAATAGTATCCGAACCGGTTCCGTATCCCGTCAATCGCGGATTCAAGCCGCTCGGTCTCTTCCTGCTTTTCGGCGCTGTACTCAAAAGATATCTGGTTTGGTTCCGTATCTGGCCGCAGGTCAATGGCACGCACGCCAACTGAGCGTAGGTGCTCACTCCACCGGTAGTTCTTCTTATACAGCTGGTAAGCTGCCTCCGCAATATCCTTTTCCTGCATCGTTGGCTGGCCGAGCTTGCACTGTCTCTCAAAAGAGAAAAGGCTGGAATCCCGGAGACTCACCTCTACGCCTCGGCATCGGAAATGGTTCTCTCTGAGCCGCGCAGCGACACTTTCCGCGAGCAGATAAATAACAATCCAGACATCCCGGTTAGTCTTCAAGTCCCGTGGCGTTGTCCAGCTGTTTCCGATGCTCTTGATAGGTACCTGAGCTTCCCTTCCCTCGTATTTCGCCACTGCTCCCGTGTCAAGGCCATTGGCGAATCCCCAAAGCATCGGGCCGATTTTCCCGAATTTTTCTTTCAGAAAGTTTGGATTGGCGGTCGCCAAATCACCGATTGTATGGATACAGTAGCTTGATAACTTTTTCCCCGTTCTGGACCCAACATACAGAAGGTCCGTGGCAGGCAGCGGGAACACAATATCTTTCCAGTTTGACCTTGATATAACGGTGGTGGCATCTGGCTTCTTGTAATCAGACCCCAACTTGGCAAAGACTTTATTCCAGCTCACTCCGATGGAACAGGTAATGCCCAGTTCATTCTTCACGGTATCAGATACTTTCTTGGCTATCTCTTCCCCGCTTCCAAAGAGAGACCGGCTTGCGGTACAATCGAGCCATGCTTCATCCAAGCCAAACGGTTCGACCATGTCAGAGTATCTGAGGAATATCTCTCTGGTATACCCACTGTACCTGGTATATAGGTCATAATGAGCCGGAACAAAGATGATGTCACGGCAATGCTGCTGCGCTTCCCAGAGTGCCATCCCGGTTTTCACGCCCATCCGTTTGGCCGGATACGAGGCAGTCAACACAATGCCGTTTCGCCTTTCCGGGTCACCACATACTGCAATCGGCTTACCCTGCAGCTTTGGGTTATAAGCCGCCTCGCAGCTTGCGTAAAAAGAGTTCATGTCACAGTGAAGTATCGCTCGTTCGCTCGCCATGATTGGCCTCCTCGGTTCGCGGTAACACCTATTAGTTGTTATTTGTGCTTCGTTGGTTGTTATCGGTTGTTATTAGTATAGCAAATACAACCGTAAGTTGCAATATGTGCGACTAAAATAGAATTTGGAAGTCCAATCAAATACACTACAACTGGTAGTTATCGCCAGCGGTTGTATGGAACGGTTACTATTTTGTAATTCATGCATGAAATTGACGTATGGCAAGTAGTTGGCAAAAGAAAAAGCCGCCCACCCGGTTATGGGTGAACGGCAGGAAACGCTATCTATGTAAAAAGACGACTGAGTTCGTCAGAGGTCTTGTAATCTATCAGGCAGCTTTCTTTGCTGCGTTTTCGGTAGCTTTTGCAGAAATTCTTTTGCGATGAATATCGTACCACTTTTCGAATTCTTTAAAATCGACTAATTTTTGAATTTCAGGAGTGGCCTTGTAATTATAGATTTCCTCAAATAAAGAAATAAGCTTATAGCCAAGGTCCTCCATGATTTTTGATTCATACTCGTTACCGTGTTTGTAGTTTTTTGGCAATACAATGTCATATTTTTTGTCAAAAGCTTTTAAGCCCGGTTCCAGTATACGAATAAAAGTATATCCGGCATTATGGATTTTGATGAATTTATAGCAATCAACTCTTTTTTTGTCTTTATGCCAATATACACCATTGTACTCCATGCAAATCTTGCGAGTGTTATCGACAAAATCTACACCATATTTGTTGTTATAGCCAAAAATGTGACGAACTTCATCGAATGCATTTGGAACTCCGTTTTCCCTTGCAAAACCCATTGCAATACGAACAGCATACTGCTCTGGCTTGGAAATAAAATTTGTCGTTTGATTACAATTACCACACATATAACTAATGCCTTGTGCAGTCAGATAATTAGCTGAAATCACCCATTTATTACCACATTCAGGGCAATTAAGAAATAATGTTTTGTTGCTGGAATAAGAAACTTCACTTGCCTGATACGGACTATCTGGACGAATACAGTTAAGAATATCCTCTCGATTATTTTTCTTTAAGTAAGTTTCCAAATCCATATGATTAGCGAGAATTTTTGTATCGCGGCAATAAGGACATGGGTAAACTACATTTGTGACTTTGCAAATTTTAGCCTCAAATTCTTTTTTGCAATCAGGACAAGTAAAACTTGCAACTGCATTGCTTCCCATAGTGTACTTTGTTGCAAAGCCAGCGTTTTTTTTGCTTAACATAGCAGCTACTTGGGGGCAGGTCGTAGCTAAATCATTGTAGCCAACAACAACTTTAGTCCCATTACAGATAGGGCAGCCAGTAGTATTGCCTTTCGATTTTTTGATGCTTTTCACAAAGGATGTGACAGTCGTCTCAAATTCGTGCTTACATTTTGGGCAATTGAAAATTGCAGTCTTAGTGCTTTGGGCGAAAACTTCTGTTGGGTAGCATTTATTCTTTTCGCTCCACATTGCTACAGCCTGCGGGCATTGCGAAGCCAAATCATTAACTCCAACAATAGGTTTCGAATTGCGACGCGCTTTTTTTACTTTGCGGCAATAAGGACATGGGCAAACTGCTATTGTGACACTGCAAATTTTAGCCTCAAACTCTTTCTTGCAGTCAGGGCAGACAAAAGTAAGTTTCCTGTTGCTTCCAGCAGTAACTTCAAAAGCAAAGTGCTTATCTTTCTCACTCAGCATTGCGGCAACTTCAGGAGCGACCGTAGCCAAATCGTTTTCTCCAACAATCAGTTTTTGGCGAGTCTTTCTAGTTTTAGTAGCTTTCTTTTCCTCTTCCTCATACGGCATCTTAATGCCAAGAGTCGGAACAGTCGTGCAAGCAGTGCAGTTGCAGGTGGTGGTGTGCATAACATTCATAAAAGCATTCATAATTTTTCTCTTTCTCCTCGTAACATTCGAGGCTTGTAATAAAAAAGCAGCGACCATCCCCCTACTGGAGGAAGATGATAGCTGCTACATTCACATTCACAAGCCAACTTCGTATCAGATGGCTTTTTATTATTCTTCAGTGGTTTTCTGACCGTGGTGAAGAACGCCACGGATAAACTGATTCCAGCGAGCATGGTACAGAACGAACCCGTCTTCGAACTCGACGGTGATGTTGTTGACACCATGATAAGCGGTGCAGGTGGCTTTGCTGCCGTCCTTCATCGTCATCGTAGTGCCAACAGATTTTGGCGAACCATACTCATCCTTGTAAATCGCACCGATAGTATTTCCTCGCATTCTGCAATTGGGGCAGCAAGTAACACCGGATGCAATAGCCCGCGTCATGTTGTGGACGCTTGTCACAAACTCTTGTTTGCAATCGGGGCACGCAAAAATTGCGCGTCTGGACGACCGAGCAGGAATTTCGCTGGGGGCGTAATCGTTCTTGCCGCTCCACATAGCAGCGGCTTTTGGATACATGGTCGCCAAATCGTTGACGCCGAAAACAGCTTTGCGACCTGCACAAACAGGGCAACCGGTATTGTCATGCAACAAAGAATTGACGACGTTGCAAACGGGAGCCTTAAACTCCTGTTTGCAATCGGGGCAGACAAACCATGCCATTTTGTTGTTGCCTGCAGATACCTCATTTGGAGAGCAAGCGTTTTTGCTGCCCCACATGTTGGCTGCTGCAGGGCACTTAGTAGCCACATCATTGATGCCGGGGATAGCTTTCTTGGAATTGATAGTGATAGTGTTGGTGTTCATAGCAAACTCTCTTTCTCCTCGTATTTTCGAGGCTTGTAAAATAAAAATAGCAGCTATCATTTTTGCTCTCATTAAGAGAAATGATAACCGCTTCATATATGAACAAACGGCGTGCAGCCGAATGTCATGCTGGAATTGGATAGAGTGGCTTACTGCTCATCGAGCAGGATTCCACCGTGCTTGGCGATGATGGCATCGACAACAGTGAGCGGCACATAGCCGTACACTCCGTCATCACCATATTCGTCGAGCAATGGCTCGGACGGAGACGGGAACCCGACTTCTACGCTCACGTAGCTCCCCTCGTCGTCCTTCTGGCAGTAGTGGTCTTCGGATGCCTGGATAGACATCTTAAAGCCATCTGCGCAGATTGCTTCGGGGCGGTTCTCGCGCATCGCCATCATAGCGGCAAATATGTTGCCGCTATTTTTGGCAATTTTCTCCTTCTTCAGGAGGTCGGTAACGCGGATGAATTCGGCGGTGTTCATAATGGTGTTCATAGCTTTCCTCGACTTTCTCCGCATTACGCGGTCTTGCAACAAAAAAAGACAGGTCACCCGATTGGTGCCTGTCTGAATTTGTCAGATTATGAATGGTTGATGCCGGTTTATTATCTGTCGTACAACACTTATTGTATGCCGTTCGCAAGTTTCGTCAAACATTTTTTCAAAAGAAAAAAGCCGTCCATCCGAAAGCAGACGGCTTGTAGTTACATCGTCTTGAACTTGCGGCAGCAGTTCGTCATAGCACGGATGCGCACAATGTCGATGGTAATATGACCAAACAGCAGGGCAAAGATGCTACGATGGGCAACTTCGAACAGACCTTCGAGAACACCTATGATGACAACGGCAATCTTGTCTCCATGAAGTCCACCTACAATGGTGATGATGGCTATTTCATTGACTACATCTACGCCGCTCTGAACGACGCAAGCTATAACGGCGAAGGCACACTGCTCTTTGACGCAGCAACGGATACCCCGTCTGCCGCCTGATGCTTTTCACGGCTAAAACAGGAACCTAAACTATTGGAGTCACCTTCGGGTGGCTCCTTTCTTTTTTTGCCTGTGCATTGTTTCCGTGTGAGCAAGGAAACTTTACCCATGCAAAAAGAAAAAGCACCACAGAGGCTCTGCGCCCCTATGGTGCTTATGCTTTCTTAGAGATAATCACTCAGCTTAATGACGCCGACCGAATTCAGGGATGTGTCAATGTCCAGATAAGTGCATCCGGAACAAGCCCTGTCAAACCTGACGATTTCGGAATGCGGGATGTGCCCAAACACATAGAGCGTCTTATCGTGTCCAGGTCGTAACTCATCCAGGTCGTAACTGTAATATCTTCCAAAAGGATTGTTATGCGTAATCACTATATGCTGATATCTATATGGCTCTGTATAATCTATATTAACCTCCGTAACCGTCTGATTCCAAAGCCATTCAAATAATGCTCTTTGTTTTCTTGTACAAGAGAGATATTCATAGATGGTTCTTTCAGCATTATAGGGATTACCGCACATCACTTCCAGCAAGTACAGAATAATCTTCCAAAGGCTATCGTCTTCCCATGCTAATGTATAAGCGATAAAGGCTCGAACAAAAGCATGGAAGGTCTTAGGCTTTCCCTGAATGATTTCGATTCGTTTATCGGCACTGCACTCATACTCTTTGAGTTCTTCTTTTGTTTTGGGATAAGTATATCCTTCCTTGTATGTTCTGAATATTCCTGCCGCAAACAACCGAATTTGGGGGACTTTGATTAACACATGATAGTATTGAAGCATCTTCCTGTGTTGAAGCTCATGGTTGCCCTGAACCAATCTCACATTACATTCATGCTCCTGCAGAAAGGACACCGTTCTGGCATTATCTTTTCCACGGTCGGTGACATCTCCCACGCAGATGATGGTATCGCCCTCCTGCCAGCCTGCTGCATTGAGAGATTCCATCAATCCTTGATAGTTTCCATGGATATCTCCCGCCACGAAGATTTCGCTCATCCTCATCTCTCCTTCTCGTTTTCTCTTAAAGCATCATGAGCAGCCGTTCCATTTCATTGTTGTCCTTATAGGAGAAAATAACCATATTTCGGCGGTCGCGTTCCTGCTCCTCTTCGGGATACCAGTCTTCGGTATAGTCATCACCGAGAAGTTTCTTGGCAATGTCTTCAATTGAGAATCCAATTCGAGGTTCCTTGTTTTCATCAAAAGCCCTCTGCGCTTCCTCAAATCTCGTATCGAGCTTTTTCTTTTCCAACTCCACACCGGATTCATCCACTCCGAAGAATGTCATTTCCCACAACACACGGGACAGGCAAAACTCAAGGCCGTAGATGTAGATACTAGATGGTGCAAGTTTCCAGCTAAGAATTTCGTCCCAAGCGCTGAGTTCAAAAGCGTATTTCGTGGGAAGGTCCTGATTCATCACCGCGTTTTCGATTTCGTCCGTGCTCATAAAGGTCAGCATCTCGTCACTAATAGGCTCAGATATTTTCGTGTGCTTTTCTTTCCAGTTACGGAGGTCTCTCACTTCGATACAGACAGTGTCATCGCCTTCATCGCCAAATCCCTTGCAAACCACAATGATACTTTGCTCATCCGGGTTTACTGCTTTTGGCGTGACGGTCTCCATTCTAGCAAATGCTCTATCGACTTCCTTAACTGCTGCCGCCTGTTCCTCGTTATCGGAATACATGGCAGCAAATTCTTTCGCCAGCTTGTTTTTATCGCAATGCATAAATGCTTCATAAGTATTCTTGAAATCAGTCTTTACCATATTATTTTTCTTTCTTCGCTTTCTGTTCTTTGATGATGGTCACCTTGACTTTGGCTGCCAGCTTTTTCTTGACCGCCTCATATTCTTTCTCAGTGCCCTTGAATGTGATTTTGTTACCGCCGCTGAGCATCGCTTCCTGCACACTCAACGGGTCGATGCATTCCGGGTATTCTGTATGCAATCCCACGAATGTTTCTGAACCATGTGGGCGTGGACTGATTATCTCATATACCATTCTCGTCTCTCCTCTAAACCAAAAAAGACGAATGGCAGCTACGCAACCGGCAGCCTTTTACCGGGCAGCGGCTACGCTTCCGTCATCCGTCTTTCATTTCTTTACAAACAGCTACGCTTCATTGTATGACCTACGGTATGCGGGCCTACGGTACTTTCGGAGTAGTCTATTGCGGCTACGCTTCCCGCAAGTACATTTCGCTCAACTTTAGGCAAGTACCTACGGTTTCAAGCACCTACGGTTCCGACCAGATTATTTATCGTCGTCGTTGTTTTCCCGGTCTTCCAGAATCTGCGGATAAATCCAAAACATGAAATATGCCAGGATAATATAAGAACCAACAAAATGAAAGAACAAGGCCGGTGTAGTCATAACATCCAAAAGACCAACGAACTTGAAAACAACAAGAGTTAAAGCAGAATTAACAAGGAACACAAGGTCCAGAAGCAAGATTCGACCAACAGTGATATTTGACATGATTTATGCCTCCTCAGCAAAATATTGATGCAGTGACTCCGATACGATTTCCTGCGTTTCCTGGCTCCAACGAGTATACGCATTGTCAGGGAACTCGGCATTCTCTACCATGCTCAGCTTCCAGGAGGATACAGGAACCCCGTTCTGGACTGTAATTATGGTGGGCGCTCCGATTCTCTTTTCACCGATACTGATGCTTTCGCCGTTCTCGTCTTTCACAGTATAGTCGATGAGATAATCGCTCAGCCAGTCAAGAAGCTCATAATACCCTTTTCCGGGAGCCACGGTCATGACCGGGCCATTCAGAGTCTCATCAAATTCATACTTGTCGCGGTAGTTATCAATCTGGCAATAGTAGAGGGTCTTTCCCTCCTCTTTTGCGGTCTCGATAAGTTCCGGTATCAGGTTCCGGCAATAAGGGCAGGTAGGAAATGCAAAAACGATAATGCCATCAGCTACGCTTCGTGCTTCCTCCGCCGTCACTTCTTTGATGGAGGCAAAGGCAGGAACTTTGATTTTCTGGAATGTCTCTTCCGCCGTCGAGCTACGCTTCATTCCATTATAGCCCTCATAGGTCCTTGCTAAAGCAACGGAAGGTATTCCGGCAGTGCAGATTGCGGCTGCCATTGCCAGTGTTGCTGCAGCGTATGGAATTAAAAACTTTCTTTTCATAGGACATGCTTCCGATTTGATTTAGATAACCTCAAACTTTGATTAGATTGCATCTGAATGATTTGTGGTCAGAGGTATGTACAATTTTTCTTTCCTATATTTGCATTATACCATAAATTGCACTTTTTCTCAATTTGGAAGCCGGTTTGTTAAATGAAAGTTCACGATTAGCGGTTAAAGTGTTGCCAGCCTGCCAGACGAGAGGTGGAAGTAGCTCCATCAACCATTCTGTCAGCCTTTCAATGCTTCCTGGAAGAAAGCGTTGTCCATGCGTCTTGTCTTTTCCTTGTGCGGCGGAATCAAGTCAAATACTTGTCTACTCTGCTTTCTCTCTTGTGTCTCCGCCTTTTCTTCTTTTCCGGCTTCCGAGATATCGAAATCGTCATCGAAGTCATCGTCATCAAAGAACCAAGAGCACACGGACGATTCACTCATGGTTTTGAGTTCAAGACACTCTTCACAATAAGTTTGGGGTTCTCCCACACGAGCTTCAAACTTGCGCTTGCAGGTTGGACATACTCGAATCGCTATCATTGGTCATCCATCTCCTCTTCATTGTATCCATTATGCGTCAATGGGTTAATCCCATCGCGGCGAATTCCGCCGTCGTCGTATTTATGTGCTGGCATTGGGATGTTGTCAAAATCCTTGAAATCGAGAACTTTGCTTCCTAGTGCCCGGCTGATACCGTCTTGCGTTCCTCGCTCACAAACGACATGATAAGGCACTCGTCCGTTTTTTTGATATTCGAGTTCTTCAAACTCAATGACCGGCAGCGTTATGGTTTTGCATTTCTGTTCATTGATGTATGCTTCAACATATCGCCCAGTAGTAACGGTTGTATGGCTTTCAGCCATCTCATCCAGCCACACGGAAATCATTTCATTGAGTTCGTTTCGTGTTAAAGCTGCTGTTCGAGCAAGAAGTTCCACGCCGATAGAACTTGTTGGAACGAAATAGCTGTACTTGTAGACTTGTTCGAGATTCGTGAGCGTCAAGAGCCTTGTTGCGTTATGGGTTTTGATAATATCAGTGCTGTCGATTGCTTTGCCATACTTATCGCCAGTAATGATTTTTGGAACTATAGCGCAGGTCTTGCCGATAACGATGCACTTAGGAGACATATTGCAGATTGTTGCGAAGTCCTCGTCCGTTGCCGCAAGTGAGCTGGATTTCAAGAGTTCCATCACTGCACTTACACGCCGCTGTTCGTAAGACACAACCCATCGCATCAGCTTATCGAGCGTACAGTAGAGAAAAGAAATGCCTGTACGGTTGATTACGATACCTACCAGACGGCTTTGACCGAGCGTGTACTCTTCGCCCATTGTGGTGCTCGTCTTGATAGTTGCAGAGATTTCATCGGACAGGAAAAGAAGTCCTTTGTCATAGAAGAAGTCATTCATGAAAGTTTGGGTCGCATCCTGCTCGGGGTCAAGCACATCGATTAACTTGATACCAGCTTCCTTGGCAGGCTGAATTCCCGCTGCTCGGCACATGCAGAGTGTCGTTTCCACCCTGGTGAGCCGTCCTTGTTCGCCTTTGATTCGCCGCTTCATAGCCGTCCGCTTGTCTACATCCAGAGCGTCTTTTTGAGTGCTTCGAATGTATTTCAGACCGTCCGGAGAGATACGCACATACCGCGATTCATCTCTCATAAAGACCTCAACATACCCATGCTTTTTGGCCGCTCTCAGAGCTTTGGTAACGCATTGATATGGGATGTCAGAGAGAGCAATGGCAAGCTGCTTGTGCTGGATAGAATCAACGCCATAGAGATATACGAGAAGCTTTTGTTCGTTCGTCATAGTACCACCAAAGTTGTCCGTTCGATTCCGTATCTCATACGAATCGCAGGGCTGAAATTCATATCGTACCGCGTAAAATCAAAAAGAAAGAGTAACATTTCTAGGGAACGAAAATTTGACACCTAAAAATGTTACTCTTTTATATCCCTAAAAATGTTACTACCGGACTATGTTAAAGCCAATGGAAGAGGTCGGCTTTTGAGCAAAGAATCACTTCCAAATACGGGTCAGATTCGGTTGGAATTGCAGTGTAAAGGAAACTCATCATATCCCATCCATCACCGTGTTGGAGCACCCTACAAATGGCGTTTGTGATGGCTCCCGTATAGACATTGTTGCTGTCAATCGGGGTCTTTTTCGCGGGTGAAACGCCGCGACAAAACACGAGAAAAAGCTGTTCGGAAGGCAGGTTGATTGGCCCATTTTGAGCGATAAATGCCTTGATAGCAGCCTCCGTGATGTAATCGAATTCGGCATCAAGATAATACTGCCCAGCAGCGTCTTTCGCCTTTGCCTTGCGGCTGTACCACTCATGCTGAAAAGGCGGCAAAAAGGAAGAAAACCGGAGCTTGAGAAAGCCATTTTGAGGGATAGAAACCATACAGAAATCGTTTGGAATTAACGTTGCAATGTTTTTCCGCTGATACGGTGCAGGGGCTTCATCACTCTCAAATGAGACAAGGATTGACCGCTCGGCTTTAAGAATCTCAATCGAGACATCATTGCGAATGGAATCCGGCAGCTTTTTCAAGGGAACATCATCCGGAACCGATTTCAAAGCATCCACTGCCTTTTTGAGCTTGCTTTTTACGAACTTTGTCGATGCATTGTACAAAACCGGGGCTTGATATTCGGCTTCAGGGGCATCATCACCGGCGTTGCGTTTGACATCGTTTTTATCGATGCAACGTTTATAATCATTTAATGATGGGAACGCCATTCCAAACATCCTCGTCGTCAATTTGTTCCGTCACATTCAGGTCATAGTTGTCGCTGACCATGCAGAAATAACGAATCCCGCATTCACTCAGAAGCTTTCGATTTGCGCCGGGGGCCAGGATTGCGATACGGGAAGTGACCGGCATCATATCCTCACGAATGCCAAGGCTCCGAATCGTGTCTCCCAAAATAAGTTCGTTGCCACGTTCAAATTCACAAACATAGTAGACACTGCCATCGAAGCAGAAGCTCAACAGCCAGGGAGTGCCGCTGGGAATCGTAAAATTACGACTCTCCGGCAAAAATTCACATGCAACGCGGAAAGCACGGCAGCGCTTGCGGATACTGCTCGTCATCGTGATGTAATCGGCTTTCGCCAACCCTTCTTTGGTAGGATAGCAAGCCGGACGGCGGTTGGAGCCTTTACGGCAGGCGTTGTAAATGATTTCCTGTGCCATATTTTTGCTGACCTGATATTGACGAGTGAGATACTCGGCCATCAGTTCATTGGGAATAACGGGGATGGCATCCAGCAGTTCGCGGATATCGGAATTGTGAATCTCAGACATACAAATGTCTCCTTTCATTTCTAGCAAAATGAACCAATGTGTTCTTTTGCCGTTTGTGAACCATAAATTAAACGCATTAGCGTTGTGCTTACGTGAAATTGAATTGTGCCTTTTTATGGATAAAAGAAAAAGAATGACACATTTTGAAAGTGCAAAATGAACACATTTTAACGTGTACATTCACAGCTTTACTCAAAATGTATCATTCTTTATAATAATCAGCGCTCCTTCGCCTCATTTTGACGTTTCAAATATCACATTTCAACATCGATGACGGTATTTTCCGCCGCCTTCTCTTCTTCTTCCCGCTTTTTCTTTTCCAGAGCCTTGCGGCGTTCGTAGAAGGACTTAGCATCGGTTGTGATTTCCTTGGCTTCATAGTCATCGGCCACAAAATCAACGAACAGTTTTGCGGATGCAGAGCAAACCAGACCTTGACCACGCGGCAGGCTGGATACCGCTTCCATCTCAACGCTGGTCAGCTGAATGGCTTCCTGAAGGGCTTTTGCTTCGGACGGAATCAGGTGCATGATGATTTTGGTATCGGCGTTACCAATAATTGCCTTGCCGTATTTGCCGCCCTTGTATTCGTAGAACTGAGAAATATCCTGAGTCATAGCAAAAGCGGAACCGCCATAAGCACGAATCGTACGGAAGATTTCAACAACGTCTTCAGCTGCCTGCTCGTTGGAGTCAGTACCAATCAATTTCCAGCATTCGTCAATAAATACGGCTTTGCGCTGTGTACGGTCCTCTTTGATTTTCGTCCAGACAAAGTCCAGAACCACGAACATAGACATGGTAAGCAAAGAGCCTTTCATGCCATTGAAGTCAAATACGATGTACTTGGAGTCAAGGTCCACGTTGGTGTGGTGATTGAAGCAAGCCATAGAACCGTTAATTAGCGGATTTAAGATGTTGCAGACGGTATGCAGTTCAGGTTTTTTTCTCATTTCTTCCTGCAAATCTTCCAACAGCGGCATCACCTTATAGTTGCCATCTTTATCGTAGATAGAGTTGTTATCACGGGTAATGCCGAACTTTGCGTATGTCGCATACAGGCAGCCGTCAATCAGCTGCTCTTCTTCCTGCGTCATATTGCGAACAACCAGGTGCAGGAACGAAAGAATCGTGTGAATCTTTTTGGTCAAGAAGGAGCCAGAAGCCTCATAATCATCCAGCAGTTTTGCGTCCTCATCGTCAGGAGCGCGAATGTCCATGATGTTGATGTTGTTGTCCGAAGAGGGGTCCATGGAGACGAACTGACCATTGATTGCCTTACAACCGCCGCCGTAGTCCTCCAAACCTTTCAGAGGAGAGATGATAAACACTTGCGTGTCCATCTCAGACAAGCGTAGTGCGAACAGCTGTGCGGTGAAAGTCTTGCCGTAGCCGGAAGAGCCCAGGATAACGGCGTTTGCGTTTGCATGAGCACGGGTATCAAACATATCGATGGTGACCAGAGAGTTGTTGACATGGTTTGTACCGACCATAACGCCGCCCGGGTCCTGCATTTCAAACGAGATGAACGGATAGCAGGATGCAACACCCGAAGTCAGAAGATTGCGATGAGATTTCTTTGCCAGCTCCTTATTGATTTTCGCAAGAGGAAGCAGGCAGGAATCGAAGCATTCTTCCATCATGAAATCCGCACGGCGAATCTTCATGCTCTGACCTTCGATACGCTTTTTCAAAGCATCGAACTTATAATCGAGTTCCTTCTTTGTATCTGCCACGATAGTGATGAGCATTGACAGGTAATAGAACTCTTCGCCGCTGGAAAGGCCGCGCAGCATATATTCACTGGACGAAATTTTTTCCATACGCGCCTGATAGTCAGAGTCAGTATCGTGACTGTCCATGGCGTTTGCACGGCTCAGACGAAGCTGTGTACTGATTTTATTGAAGACAGCTTCACGGGACATGTGCTCAAAGAACATATCGACGTCAATGCCTTCACCAGCATTTACGAACGTAGCCACCCAGCCCGCATAGACACGCTGGCTGAACCCGTTCGAGGGAATGTAAGCGAAAGTATAAAACTTGCCATCAATGACAATGTAATCGTGATGCGTAAAGTCAATCCAGTCTGGAGCAATCAGTTCCGTTGCCTGCAAAGACGTCTTAACGCCATTCTTTTCGGCTTCAAAATAACGGTCCACAATGGGGTCCATGTGTTGCTTGAACGTGATGGTCTCGCTTTTTCTACGGTTCAAGAGCTGGTAAAAAAGCTGGTGTAGACCTGCGTCCTCGTTTCCGTCAGGGTTACCAAGTGCAGGAATAAAGATATTACCACACTGTTCCATGTGAGAGCGGACGTTTGCCGCAACGGCATTCAAGTCGGCCACAACCATTTCAAATTTAGAACCATCGTTACTAATAGTGCGCTGGAATTCTACGACCACAAAGAAGCGACGGGTAATACCAACGGACAAAGCCGTCTTACGAAGCAATCCGATGTATGCCTGCAGCATTCGCTTACGACTCGGATTCTTTTCTGCTTTGTAATAGTCCGTCACGGTCGCGATTGAATTCTCAACATCAGCTTTACGAGAAAAGGTTTTGAACTGGATATTGCAGGGAGTTGCTTTGAACGTTTGATAGAAAAGCGAAATAATACGGTTTTGAGTTTCCGCGTCCATATAGGCAAAGTTGATAGGGCGAAATTCCATGATTTTGATATATCGGTGGTCCTTTGTCACAACAATGCCGCCGTAAATATCCTCAATAGGGATGATACGCTGTGTGCTTCGAATGATTTGATAGCGCTCATTCTGAGCTTCCAGCTTTTGATTCATCCGCCGCCGCTCTTCTTTGGCGATTTCATCGCGTTCCTTTTTCGTCAGCGGGATTGTACCGATACTCTGTTCCACAACACCGTGGGGGATTTCTCCGCCATTTTTGAATCGAAACATAGGCTTCACTCCTCACTATCAAAGATAGAAATGTCATTCAAGGACATATAATCAATATCGCTGTTGTTCTGTGTGGTCTGCGGCTGCTTTTGCGAGCCCATCGTCTTTCCAGAGGTTTTGACGTTCTGAGGTCTTTCCTCTGTGCGGCTGACCGTGCTGTCATCGAAAAGGTCTACATCATCCAAGCTGACATCGTCATCGCTGTTCACGACTTGTCCCCTGCCCTGCTTTGCGGGCTGTGCAGACTGAGTATCCTGGATATCAACCGATAAGTCATCCAAGTCCTCATCGACGTCAAGTACTTCCGCTTCATCGTCAAAGACTACATCATCAATCTGCGGGACTTGGATATCGGTATCAGTGCCGTCCTCAAACAGCTCTGTATCCGCATCTGCTTCCACATTCGCTTCTACTTCATCGGTGTCGATGCTTTCTTCACTGTCAAAGATATCGACATCATCCTGAACCGCATTATTGCTCGGCCCTATAGTGATGGGCTTGAACTCTACAGTCTGAGGATTCAGTTCAGCGTTATTCTCTTCCGGCTTGTCATTTTCCTGCTCATTGTCGGGGTCCATGAACTTTTCGTAATACTGTGCGGTCTTAACACGCTCGGCTTTATCCAGACGCTTCTTAATAGCTTCGTTAATAATGCGTTCGCGCTCTGCTTCTTTTGCCTTCTTCTCAGCCTCTTCCTGTTCACGCTTACGCTTGATTTCTTCTCTGGCAGCCTTGCGTTCAGAACGGGGCAAAGAGTTAATGTATTCCTTCTCTTCTTTCGCACGCTGTTTTGCTTCAGCACGGAGTTCTGCTTTAGATTTGAGGGCATCCGGTTTTTCCAGGAACCCATAGTCATCATCGTAGAAGACTTTGAGCTCTTCATCTGTAATGTCGGAACTGATAGGACCATTCTCTTCACCAAGAACTTTTCCCTTTACAGTGCCAAGCATTTGCTTGAGCTTGTCTTTCGGGAGCATCCGCCCGTCATGAATCAGATATTCCGGTTCAAGTTCGGTTTTGATACGAGGATTGTATTTTGAGATTCTGCGACTTTGCCGGAAACGGATAACACGTTGAATAAACTCAAACAAGCTATCGCCGCCAACACCATGAGCTGCACCAAGGAAAGCAGCAGCACAGAGTATTGCGCAATAGGCCACGGTACTTTGTACATCCCATCCCAAATCATGCCATCCATAAATGAAAATTCCCAAGAACGGTAGTGCCAGGATGATACCTTCAACGAAGTTTCGAGTTTTGAATTGTCCGTTCAACACATACCCGGTATCAAACGAGTTTTTGGGGATTTGATAAATATTTGGCTTCTGCTCTTCTTTACTCATGCTTCTTCCCCCTTTTGCCGAGCCAATACAAGCATTGCGGCGCAGCAATTACGATATAGCTGCATCAGCATATTCTGGTCTTCCTTTTCTTTTCTGGACAATAATCCAATAGCGCTGATGTTTGCTACTGTACCGTTTTTATAGACATCCATTGAAAGCAAAACCGGCTCGCTTTTCATTGCCTGCATCTGACTGCAAATATCAGATAAATCACTTTCAAAGAACGCAGAGACCGTCAGTTTGACGCATGGCCCATTTATACTGCACGTAACAAAAATTTCTGTGTCATTTATTGTCGTATGAAACATTCCCGACCGCATATTCGCACACCTACTCACAAAAAATCACCTCGTCACCACTTAATAAATTCATTTTCAACAAGAGTCATCATTGGCCTGCAATTTTTGCAGTTGCTCACCACGCGCCGCGAGAAGGCTGATGACAATGCGCGGTATCCGGCCACTCGCCAGAAAAAGTAAGTGGCCGGGTTTCAGTTACGCCTTATGGCAAGCGCCCCAAACGTAGTTGCGCTTATCGTCGTAACCGTAGACAAGCAGCGTCACGCGGTCGCCGCGAGTCAGCAGTTCATCGGAAGCGGTACGAGCAACGCGAGCCTGAATGTTGCCAACATCCACAATCAGGCGGTAGTAGTTGTCCTGAACGGAAGTCACGGTAGCACCGTAAGCGCCGTTGCGAGCCAGGCTGTGGATGTTCATTGCGGGATTAGCGCGGCGTTCCAGGATAGCGCGGTTCATGCGCAGGCTGACAGTGCCATTTTCGTTATCCACGTTCAGGTCTTCGATAACCACGGGAATGCCTTCACCGACATGAAACTTCTTGGATACATCATCGATATACTCGTAAGCAGACAGAGCACCAGCACCGATGCTGGTCTCAACGCCCAGAGCTTCAGCGATGACGTAATCCGGGCCGCTGGACAGAATAGAAGCGATAGCGCGGGAGCCGTTCTGAACATCCGCATTACGGCCAAAGAAGTGACGGTTGCGCTGGAGCTGCATAGCGTCCTGACGAGAGCCAGCGAATACGACCTCGCCATCCTCAGACTTGGCTTCCATGTACGGGCAGAAGTTGATGATAGCGCCATTCATCAGCTTTGCCTTACGCAGATAACGGCGCTGCCGGGTAGTCGCATCGTTCTCCTCAATGCCCTTCATCAGACTGAAGTAGAAGAAGTCCTCTGCCGGAATCATGACGCGCAGCGTGCCACGGCTCACTTCAACGACAGCGCTGCCGTTCTGAACCGGGCGAACGCCAAAGACCTTGCCCTGCAGGAAGCGTCGAGGACCGTGCTTGTTGTCAGCAACGCAGCGGCGCATCTCAGCCAGGTCACGAGCGCGGCGGTCTTCGGGCATATCGACATGCAGCATATCGTTGCCGTCATCAATGAAAGCACCAATCGCCAAGTCATCATCATTGAAGCGGCGAGTCGCACGAGGAACCTCATTGACTTCTTCGTCAACGCCCTCATCGGCGGGAGCTGCTTCGGTAGCCTCTTTCGGTTCCTGCGGTTCAGATACCGGCGCGGCGTTTACATTTTCTCCAGGCGCAGCAGCGACAGCAGCTTCATTGGTTTCAACGGCAGTGGGATTCAGCATTTCATTTTCGTTCATGGTATTTGTCTCCTTTGTATTAAAAAGAAATATGAGATTATCGACATTTGTCGCTGCCCGGTAGCAGGATTCGGGCACTGTCCACCACACGCCGCGCGGAGGCTGTCGATTTGTGTGGTTCCTGACCCGCATGGAGCGAATCAGGGAAAAAGAAAACCTCCGGTCACACAATCAGTAACCAGGGGTTAAGGAACAAACTATTTATTTTTTGAATGCGTTTTTCTTTTTGGGAGCAGGTTCATCCGTAGCCAGCAAATCTTTCTTGGACAAACGCGGTTTCATGCGCTCTTCGGAACGCTTCTGCGTAATATCTGTATTGATTTCTTTCTGGCGCTGGATATCACCGAACGACGATTCACGGGATTCAATTGCGTCGTGTTTGCGGGCATTAGGATAAAGGTCTGCGGTTTTCGGAAGTTCTGCCCATTTGGTGGGGACAAAATGCGGGTCATTGAACAGAGGATGATGAATAAATCCGAAGCGCTTGGCTTCCAACATGTTCTGGCCATTCGTCATAATCAAAATCTGTTCCTTGTCCAAATGCTGAACTTCATCAGGGTTCACAAGATTGCGTTTGCCGTCGCCTTCACTGAGCGAATACCCTTGCATCACGCCGCGATTTCCGGCAGAGGAAGCACGAGTATCGCTGACGCTCTTGGCGCGAATCGTAACAATGCCACTCTTATCGGAAATATATTCGGCTGTATACTTATCATTACAGCCCAGAACCAGCATCGTATTGCAGCAGCCGATGATAGTTTCGGCGTTTTCCTCGCCGTACAACTGAGTCAACTGCGGCAAACTCTGCAAAATGAGGGAAACTGCAATCTTACGAGAGCGTGCAGTAGCAATCGTCTTTTCAAAGTTCGGCCAGACGCCAGTGTTTGCCAACTCGTCCGCAACAACGTTGACCGGGATGCGTCCTTCACCACCAACTGCATCGAAAGCTTCTTTCAGGTCTTTGAACAGGAAGCTCAAAAGCAGAGAGGAAAGCAGCTGCATAGAAGCGTTATCATCGGAAATGATAAGGAACAATGCGGTTTTTTCCGCGCCAAGATTTGCCAGGCGAATGTCATCGTTACTGATAACGCGGCGAACCTTGTAGGTCATGAACAGCTGGAGTCGAGTATTCAAGCCGCCAACAATGTTGGGCTGTACGCGCTCACCCATACCCTTAAACACTGCCCATGCAGATGCGGCCGGATGGCTCAGCGGTACATACTTGAAGTTTGCTTCCCACTTATCAAGGTCGTTGTGAAGCAGAGCGTCATAGATATCAGAGATGTTACAGGTCGGAGCATCTTCTTCCCATTCAGAAAGCTTCCTGTCCCCTTCCTCATCACCGTAGAACGAATGAGCAAGGTATTCGACAACCCGGCGTCTATCCACCATTGCAGATTCCGGATTCTTTACAATCTCAATCAGAGATTGCTCATCTTCCTGAGTGATATACGGCAGCTGAGTCAAAAGCTCTTTTGCACGGCGCTCATAAATCTCAATCAAGCTCTTTTCACGGATATACGCACAATAGGAAACAGCAACGCGGAACAAGTTTTCTTCCGAGCTTTCCCAGAACGGGTCACCCTTACTGTTTGCACCGCCGCCGGTGTTCGCAATAACGGTTTTACAGAAGGTAATCACACGCTGGTCATCAATGTTGCCGGTAATCGGGTCATAAATTTCCTGGACACAATCCCATGCATTAGAAAGGTCCAGATTGATAAGGTTAAAGACCTTGACCTTATAACCACGGGACTCCAAAAGTTTACGCATATCGTTGTGAATTTCGCCTTTCGGGTCAGTGACTACAACCGATTCGCCACGCACAATAGATTGGAATACCGCCGTTCTGACATAGCCAAAAGACTTACCTGAACCCGGAGGTCCGATAAGGATAAGGTTTCGGTTGCCGGTAGGTTCAAAAGGAAGCGCGATGACTTCCTCACCGTCTTGCGTGAACTGTCCAAGAATCGTACCCGTTACGTTTTCGACAGGACCAACCTCATAGACTTTTTTGGCTTCCGTTTCATTCATCCAGCGAGCTGTGCCGTATGTGCCTGCCATAGACGTTGCAACGCCACGGTCATCAACTTCTTTGGTTGCGTTGAGGTCTGCGTTATTGACTGAAAACCGGATAATAACGAATGTAATGGCGCACGCAAAGACAAGCGCCGTCACAATACCGTAACCGGTCGTCAGGGCAAGCATAAAGCCCCGCAAAAGCCCCGCATTCCATTCCCCGACAAAGACTTTTGCAATACATCCTGCCGGGAAAAGACTGACAAGAAAGGAAAAGCAGAACAAAAGTACGAGCTTTTCTCCCTTTGACAGCATCAAAATTTTCGTTTTGAATTCGTTCCATTTGGTCACTGGTTGTCCACCTCACTGTCAGTGTTTTCGGTTTCTTCTTCGCTGTCGGAAGTATCCAAACCCTCAACTTCTCCTTCTGTAACGGTCGTATCCACTTCCTGCAAGATAAAGTTGTTAGGGTTTGTATCGTCAAGAGAATCCGTGACGACCTTCAAAATATTATCGTTGTACCAGAATTCCCAGCCAAAGATTCTCGAAACGTCTTCAATCGGCATTGTGAACGTATTATCTTGGGCCAGCGTCATCGTATCGGTCCAGGCATCCGATGTATTGCGCGACGTATATTTGAAGGTTTTCCTGTCACCGTGGATTTCAAAATACTCGCTTGCTTTGGTCAAAGCTCTTGCGGACGGCACATATTCCCAATGCCCATAAGTGATGGGAACATAGAGAAGACCTGCGTCTTCCGCATACTGCGTATTGCTGTCATAAGCCTCAGCCAACGCACGAACCGAAACGCACAAGCGGCCATCGCTATTGATGGAGAAGTGCATGCCCGGAACCAAAGAGCCGTTCAAGATAACGCATTTCGTGGGAGCGGTCTTTTCGCCTTTCAGGATAGCCTGACCATCTTCTCGATTCTTGATTGCCTGGTCGTATTCTTCCTGAGAATTGAAGATGTAAAGCCGCTCGCAAGAACCTTCTTTTCGAAGCTGTGAGAAATCTGTCGGATAATCGATGGCAAGCGAATCCTTGTCAAGCTCATAGACTTCCTCGCCGGAAACAATGCACTTCAAATATTCATCGTCAACGCTATAGCCGTTCGAATCGTCATATCCAGTCGTGCTCACTCTATCGACAACATAGTTCCCATCAGCATCAAAGTGTCCGGATTCCGAAACGATATCCTTCTCATCAACGCCCAAAACCGTGCCATCGGATTCTTCACTTGACGCAGAGTCATCGGAGAAAGTCTCCGTCTCATCCACAGTCTCACTTTCCGAGGCTTCATCGTCAGGAACGGGAGTCTCTTCCGGCTCCATGTATTCCGGGTTCGGACGCAGATATACGGTATGGCCGCTGAAAATCTCAAGGCCGTTTCCGTTATCATCCGTATACGGAATCAAGCCCATGCTTTCAATTACCTGAGCCTTCTCCTTATATAAAGGAGAGCCATCGCCCATTTTCACTTCCTTGTATCCGTTGCAATCAAGATTGTTTGGACTCTTAACATTCAACTTGGTCAGAACGATTTCGCCATCCTTCATTTGGGTGCCGCCCGATGTATCCACATCACCGCCAATATCGGGATTCGAAGACGGTTCAGGCGTGCTTTGAATGGACGGGGTCGGTGCAGTGGAACTGGTAGCATTTGTGCTGCCGTTTCCGCTGTTGCCTTTACAAGCAGTCAGACAGCAAAGGCAAGCACCCAAAATGGCGGCGCTTTTCATAAAGTTGTCCATAATAAAAGCGGCCCCACTTTTATCTCAGGTGGGGCCTTACTCCTTTCTTTGGTTAGTTGCTCATCTCAATTTCAGGGTCTTTTTGGGTTTCGCCGTAATAAAGTTCAAGGTGCAAGTGTTCACCCGTTCCACCATGACTACTAAGACAATAGCCACTGTAGCCGGTAGTAGCGATTGTTGCGCCAGCAGAAATTGTATCATCAACATTGTACGAAAGGCCCGGGCTCAAATGCTGATACAGAATGAAAACGCCATTCTTTTCGCCCGGAACTACGCCACCGCGTTCCCCGTAATAAATCATCAGCATGTTACCGCGCTGACCATTCCCTTTTGTAACAAGCACACCGTTTGAATAACCATCCTGTTTACCAACAATGATACCCTTAAACGGCGCACTCATTGGATATATCGAATGAGGGGGAACAATATCAGTGCCATTGTGCTTCGTATCGCCACGAGGCGATTGCCAGCTGGATGTAACCTTGGCCTTCCAGCCGCTCCACGGTCCAGGGAGAAGGCCCGAAGCCGGGCACTCAAACAGTTCGTCGGAATGGTTTGCATAAAACTGCTCAATCATTTGCTTAATAGAACCGCTGATGACTGTGCCAGTACCAGCGCCACCAGTGCTATCACCAGCCCCGATATCCAACGAAGAATCCCCTTCGAAATCTGCTTCAGCGGCATTATACAGCTGCCGCATTGTCGCAGCTTCTTCATCAAAAAGGTCGGCTTCGGAAGTATCGCTCTCAACTGTATCTTCATCTTCTGGGACGTTGAAGTGCTTCATGATTACCTTTTTGGCTGCTTCCGTAGGGGAAACTTTGTAGGTACATGTGATGGTTGCGGTCTTTACCACTTCACTTACGCGTTCCATCACAATCGTTCCATCTTCATCAAAAACCGGATTTCCGTCTTCATCCATCTTGGGCTCCATTTTGGTGACGGTCTTTTTCCCATAAGTTGTATTTGTTGTGGTTTCAGTTTTCCAGACCTTGTCTCCGACAAGTTCTCGGGCCGCCTCTACCATTTTAGGAACTCGGAAATGGAGTCCTTCTTCTGTACGAGCCGCATAACTGTCTCCAGCCATAATGTAGAACGTCCAGTTGAGATAATTTTTGCCGTCGTACAAGTCTTTTGTGATGGTGTAAGTAATATTGTCCGTGGCAACGCCATTTGCAATAGCAGCATTTTTGGCTTCATCAACTTTTTCCTGGGCTTTTGACCTCATATTTTCCGAATATGTATTGTACGCATCTCTAAAGTAGTTATTCAGAACCGCAACAATCACATTTGACGTTCCCATATAAGATTGGAATATTTCATCCGATGCAATCGCAATATCATCCTGATACGCTTGTGAGGCATCACCTTTTTCACCCGTTGTAATCCAGGTCAAAAAGTCATCGATACCATTAGATAGCTGAGCCTTGAAATCCTCCCATTCAAGTACAACCTCATCAACTGTTTCGCCCAATGCAGTCATTGTTGTTTCCGCAATCGTTCCTGGAATTTGAGTGAGAAACGCAAATCCAAAAAGCAGCAAAAGCACCGGCATGAGCGCAATAACAATGACCGCCGCGATAACTTTAATCAGCGTCTTAGGATGTGTAACCATTGTAGTAGCGGCACCGACAAAGTTACCTGTTGCAGCTTGTCCTGCCGCCTCACCAATGACTTTGGCGTCCTTCACACCTTGTTTTACAGCGCGTACTGTTGATGAAACCGCTTTAGCTCCCTGTTTTGCGTCGTGGACCGCTTCATCGGTTAAATTGCTCAATTTACACCACTCCTTCCTGAATCGAGCCAGTCTCAGCTGTGCAGAAGATTTTGCACATTTCCATCTCACACCCCGTGGAGGTGCTGGCTTTTTTTGTGAGACACCCGACTTTCTTTCGAAAGTCGGGAAAAGGGTATCGTCTAAGAATTACTTGGACGGCTTATCCTTTTTGTTTTTCGAACCGTTGCTGCGGTTCTTATTCCCTTGCATCATCTGCTGGAACCTGTTGTTCCGCTCATTGCGCTCATTTCGGGAGTTGCGTTCACGGAACGATTTTCCTTCATAAGCGTTTTTCTGCTGAGGTTGGGAATCAGAACGAGCAGCAGATTGGGTTCTATCCTGACTGGAGTTACGATTACGCCGTTTGTAAGACTCATCTGTATCGGGCCCAACGCTTTCGTAGTCATCCACCTTGCCAAGCTGGCGGGCAATGCCTTCAAACGTTTCGGGTTCGTACCGGCGGGTCTGCTTGTTGTACTTGGCACTCCGTTCAATGTTCATCACATCCGGAGTCTCAGGAACGTTGCCATCGGCGTCGAGCTTTTGCATGATGCGCCACTGTGTAACACCCGTATCGGGGTCTACGCTGACGCGAGTGACCTGAATACGGCCAATGCCATCGCTCTCAACAAAACCATTCGTATCATTGAATGCCTTGATGGACACATGGCTCAAGGGCCGGATTTCAGGACCACTGGAAGCGCTGTATTCAGCGCTGGATGCACTGGGTTCAGTACTGGATTTACCAGATGTGGCAAAGGAATTACCACGAGATGTATCAGCATAGAACTGCGTGCCATCCACAGGAGGCTTTTCCACACTCTGCTCATGAACCGGCGTGCTATCCTTTACTGCGGTGCTATTACTGTAATCGGAGCCGTCTGCATTCCCATCGAAGCTATTTTGACTATCGTTCTGTGCGGCCTTCTCTTCCCGTTTGGAAGTATTTGTATCCGTACTGGCGGAAGCCTTTGTAGGAGCAGCCTGACCAATAGTGCTTTCATTGCCGGAGCCCGCATTTGCGAGACTCACTGCGTCATTGCCTTGAGTTTCAGGTGCAGCAGTTGCGCTTGCGGTAGCACCTTCGTTATCGGTGAACGAATCGCCAACGTCGGGAGAATTATCGCCGCCACTCTGATACTGTACTGCGGAAGCAGCAGCGCCGCCGTTGGAATCACCACCACTGCCGGAAGCACCTGAGCCGGGATTCTCGTCGTGAGAGCTGCCGTTGCTGCCGCCGAACGAACCGGAACCGGCATCGCTGTCGTCGGAATCGTCACTATCATCAGCGGAGGATGTCGTACGACCAGCAGCACCACCAACATCGGAAGAGCTTTCTCCCTTTGCAGGAGGTTCACCGATATCAGAATCACCCTCATCGGCAGGAGCCTTTGCGCCTTGGGTAGCAGGTGCAGTCTCTTCGTCAGAGCTGTAATTGCCGCCACCGCCATTGCCGCCAGCGTCAGCAGGAGGTTCAGCATAGTCGAAACCAGCTTCGCCAGCCGTTTCATCATTGGTATCGACCGTTCTATCAGCGCGACTTGCAGGTGCCTGAGTTTCCACTGTAGTAGAATTGCTATCCATGGGCGAAGCCTCAGAGTCAGCAGAGCCAGCATCCACATCCGTAGTACCACCGACGTAACCAGAAGGTGCATCCGAATCATCGGATTCATTGCCAACCGGTTCACTGTCTGTATGCTGTACAACGGGGGCAGCACCGCCGTCAGAAATGTTCTCAGCGTTAGCAGGAGGCTCAACGTAATCGGCAGAACCGCCACCAGATACATCGTCAGCATGACTTGTAGGAGCATTGGCTTGAACCGTAGCGGAGCTGTCATCCGTGAACTGAGTTTCGGAATCAGCAGAGCCAGAGTTCTCAGTAACAGCACCGTTGCCAGAAGCATTGCCAGCATCAGCCGGAGGTTCAGCGTAATCAGCAGAAGCGTCACCCGTTGCACTGTCATTGGCAGCAGCCCCAGCTGCGTTCTCGGTTTGCGCAGGCGCATTGGTCTGAACTGTATCGGAACTGTCATCCACAAGCTGAACTTCGGAGCCAACAGAGCTAGAGCCTTCATTGATAGCACCGTTACCGGTAGGTGTTTCCGAACCAGTGTATTCAGCGTCGGCAGAGCCATGGCTTGTAGCCTGTTTTGCAGGACCAGCAACTTCTTCACCGGGAGCATTGCCAGCGGGAGACTCGACAGAAGCGGTAGAATCGTTTGCTGCGGAATCGCTGTTGTTGGGGCTTGCCGGTGCAGTTGTGGGTGCAGGACCTTCTTCGGTAACGGTCTTGTCGGTAGCGGACTGCGTTGCAGGTCCAACGGAGCCACCACCAACGACAGTCTCGGTTTGACCTGCGTTGCTATCGGTGATGCTGTCTTCACTTGCAGATTGAGTAACGGTGGAAGTCGCACTGCTATCAGCAAAGGTTTCCGTTTCAACGTGCTCAGAAGGAGTTGTATCTTTAGCCTGAGTTGCATTGCTGCCCTGAGCGGGAGAAGAAATAACAACCGTATTGCCTTCTCCATCTACGCCATTACCACCAGTATAGATTTCGCTATTGCCCTGAGATTCAGAACTCGGAGCAGATTTTGTGGACACATTCTGTTCCTGAGCGCCAGGAGCGACAGTAGCATCGCTGCCAGAACCGGCAGGCTCGGTGGGCAATGTACCAGCATTGCTGGGTGTAGGCGCAGTTCCCTCTGCCGCCGTAGTACCGGCAGTGCCAGTAGGAGCGGTATTTCCTTCACCAGCGCCATTGACATTTGCAGACGGAGCATTACTCTGGCCTTTCGCTGTAGGTGCAGTTTCGGGCGTGGGTGCAGGTACAGTTCCATTGCCAGCAGCAGGAGCAGGGCCAATTCCCTGTTCAGGAGCAACACCGTTCTTGCCAGCGGGCGTGGTTTCAAGCGTGGGAGCAGGTGCGGGGCCAGCGACCTTTCCTTCTGCTGTACCAGCTTTGGGTGTAGGTACAGCTTCGGGCGTGGGAGCGGGGCCATTGCCCTTATTTGCAGCAGTACCACTACCGTCGATAGGCGCATTACCCTCGTGGGTCAGAGGCGTTGCAGAGCCTTTGACAGTTGCATCGGTAGGTGTACCATCACCAGACTTACCTTGCGGTGCATTCGTGCTTGCGCTAGATGCGTTGCCAGGTGCAGATGCTCCCGTTACAGTTGTGTTTGCATTCGCAGCGTTAATCGGTTTGCTGTCAGCCGTACCATTCGCGGTAGGTGCGCCCACAGGTGTAGATGTAGGTTTAGTGGAGCCGGAACTGCTGCCAACGGCATCGGGATTAACCACATTCACGTTGTTTGCGCCAGAAGCGCGAGGTGCCGTACCACCAACAGCCGTATTATCAGCGCCATTGGCATTGATTGTTGTGCCGTTTGTGGTATTAGCAGCATTCGGAGCAGTGGCGGTTTCAGTTGTCGTGGCGTTCGAATCTTTACCGCTCACATCGGGGTTATGCACAGCCTGAGTATTGCCACCGCCAAAGAAGCGAGAAACCGCTCCACCCACCGTAGTGCTGGTCGCATCGGTAGTATTGCCGTTCTGAGCGGTATTTACAGAACCAGTTGCTCCCGTTGCACTTGCCGTAGCGTTCTGCGGTGTCGGTGCGCCCTCATCCGTGGGTGCGCCACTGCCAGCAGCCGCTTTGCCAGTACCATTCGCATTGGTTGTCGTGCCATTTGCGGCATTAGCAGCATTCGGAGCAGCAGCACCGGATTTATAATTAACTCCATCAGGGTTGACAACATGTACGTAGGTGGGCTGAGCAGAATTATTACGGCTGTAACGGCCACTGAACATTGCCGCAAAGTATTCCCACATAGTAGGAGGCGCTCCAGCTTCAGATTCATCAGCTTCAGGCTCATCCATCCAAGTCATGGGCGTATGCATAGCTTCAAAAGCTTCCGATGTCATACCAACGGTATCGCCGACTTCCTCACCGGTAACTTCTTGCTCGTTATCGTCACCAGCCAAAGAATTGTACGCTATATTGCCATCTTCATCCGGCATAGCGGCTTCGGTCTTGGCCGCATCCGTGCCGTTCTCCGCCGCACTAGCGTTATTAGGTCCGCCAGCAACGCCATCTGCGTTTTCTGCATTCTGAGCTGTTTCATTAGGCAACTGTCCAGACGCAATGACCTGGGCAGCTTCTTCGTCCGTCAGGCTGCTCTTCGGGTTCGATACCATATAAGTATCGGTAGTGTTGCCATCGCCGACCGTAACGGTCAAAGCGCCATCGGGCATATCGTCACGGCCCATAGCCATATCAACGCCAGTAACTTTCGCGCCATTAGCAAACTGCTCTGCCAGTGCAGGGTCAGCATTTGCAAGCGTATCCTGCATAGCAGCCAAGGATTCCGGAGAATTGTAATCGACAGCAGAATCCGGGTCGCGCATTTCTGCAGCACGCTGTTCGTTGGACATCTGGAAGCGCCCAGCGTAATTTTCTTTGGCAGTATCAAACTGCTTTTGTGCTTCAGCCTGTTTGGCATCTCGGGCAACAGCAGCCGCCTGTTCCTGGTCGTGCTTGTTGAGCGCAGAATCCGTAGTACGAGTCAGGTAATCCAGGTTCTTGCCTTCCATCGCGGACCTTGCGGCAATTGCGGCTGCACCATCTGCGCCGTACTTGTTCAACTGACCAGCGGGAACACTGAAAGATGTAGAATTCTTTGTATCCGGGATAACGTCGCCAAGGTTTCTCCCCTTCCCGTCCGTCATGCGGGTAGCGGTCCATTCCTGAGAACCGTTTGCCGCAGTGCGTCCGGTGTTTTCAAGACGGAACTTACCTTTATCCGTGGTAAGGATAGCGCTTTGCCCATCCGGGCTGATAGCCAGGTCAGAAGTCTTGGTTGCGGTCGTACCAGATTCGTCACTGGAATAACGGAATCCGGAAACGCCGGTAATCTTGCCATTCTCATCGCGGTAAGTGACCTTGCCGTTTACAGCGCCCTTGATAGCGTTATCAGGAGCCAGGTCTTCAACCGTACCCTGAGATACCTTACCGCCGTCAAATCCAAGCTCATCCAGAGCGTTTGCCATAGCCTGACGATTCGAATTGGAGTTGAAGGTTTCGCCAGGGTTTTTGTATATATCGCTGCGTTCGGCGTTCGTACTACGTACAAAGCGGTCAGCCTTTTCTTTGTCACCAAAACTGACCTTGCCATATTTGTTGAAATCACTCGAGCTCCCGCTCGGTGCGCCTCCAGGCCCCGCAGGCGTCACTGGATTTGTGGCAATCGGCGGGCTGTTGTCCGCTCCACCGATAAACGAGCTAAGCGCTTCAAAAGCAGCACGGCCTCGACCGGCAACACCACCCGCAAGAGAAAGAATATCGTGTGCGCCAGTTTTTAGGACGCTAAATGCGCCTATCGCTTCGCTCATCGGGTCAAGACCTGTTGTACTCGTAATCCGAAATCCGGCTTTTGCAAGCAAGTCATCCAGCTTTTGCGCGATTTTGAGGTATGCGTATGTGATAAGGCCCCATTTTACAACACTGTCAATCGATGCACCTACCAGCCCAATATCCAATGCCGTTCGTGCAATACCAACGACCCAAATATTTAGGATTAGCAAGACGCATTGGGACCAGAACATCTGCATCCAGTTGATTGCTGTATCTTTTGTTCTTTCGTTTGTTGCTGTAGCAAATGCCAAAGGTGAAAGCAAAATTGTGAAAACACAAATGATATATCGTTCTGCACATTCCAGAACCAATTTAACCAAGTTCCACCAAATTAAAAACAAAAGTACAACACTGACAACCAAAGCAGCAGCCTGAGCAAGCACAAAACCGCCCATCCATGCGATTATTGTTTCTGTTGTATCTCCGGATTCAGTTAAGTCGATGATGGACATGCCCGCCTTTTCAAATGAAAAATCGCCCAATCCTCCTCCGGAAACGCCTTCGCTCAATGCTTTTGTTAAGGGCGAAATAATTTCATCGAACATTAACTGAAGGAAGTGACTGCCTGTAAGAGTAAGAACCATACCAAAGACAGCATTCCAAATCAGTTTTGCCACGCTTTCGGTTCTTGCACCATCTGCAATTTCCAGCAAATAAGAAATGATACGGACGGCAATCAGCGCTCCCGCAATAGTCGTTGCAATCACCATAATAGCTTTTGCGAAATAGCCGCCAACACCGTCTCCGCTCATTGCAAAACCCGGGATGTATTCGGCGACTTCCTCTGTTGTCATTTGTGTGATTTCAAGCAGCGGATTCATAATGAGGTCACAGAGCTGCAAAATGATACGGGCAATGACCATGACGACCATACTGAGGAAGTTACTGACCAGGTCAGACATAGCAGCAAGTGCGATACATCCTGTCGTTGCAAATGCAAGAATTACAGCCAGCATGGAACGCTTGACCGTTTTCTTCCCGTTTGCAGGTCTGCATTTTATAAGAGAGTTAATGTTGCTCACCTTCTTTCCATAAAAAAAGGCCCGCCCGATTACTCGGACGAGTCTTTTTGGCCGTAAAGCGATTATTAGCCGCCAATGTTATTGCCGCTAATGTTAGTGCCGCCGAGCTCGCCGTTAATCTGGCCACCGAGTTCATTAGCAACCTTCATCAGGCCGGGCACTGCAACAGCAGCCACGACGATGATGGCAACCACAATAAGACGTTTCTTATAAGTCTGAACGTCTTTCGGGTCACTGGCCAGCAGCATACGCACCAGCATATACAGGAATACTGCGATGCCGATAGGAACAACGACGTTGGTCAAGCCTTTAGCAATAGAGTTGCTAACCTGGCTGCCTACGTCGAACACTTTGTTAATAGCTTCGCTAACATCTGCATAAGCCATAACCGTGCTCAGCATGGTAGCAGTACCCATTGCACAAGCAGTACCTACAGCCATCTGGAGGCTCTGCACCGGGGTGCGTTTCTGCAAGCTGTTTTTCATATTCATTTCGAACTACCTCCTTCCTTCGATTATCATCGTAGTAGAGCCTTCGTGAACTGATTGTTCAACCCTTTAACTCTACAATATCTATTATCTGCACCTCGCAAAGGCGTGCAACAATCATACATTCGTTTATTTGAAGCATTATTCACACAAAACGAAAAAAGCGGGAGCTCCTGTCATGAGGAACTCCCGCTATAACTAATTTTATGTTTTGGCTTTTTTTAGTTTCGTGATGATGCGCGGGCCAAGCAAGGACTTGCGGGTTTGTTTACGGAAATTCTGAAGCGCATATTTCAATGCTTCCTCATCGCCAATCATCACCAATTTCTTTTTGGCTCGCGTAATACCGGTATAGTACAAAGGCTTTGTCAACATCACTCCGTATGTCATACTCACCGGAATAATGCAGCAAGGAAATTCACAGCCCTGAGAGCTATGCACGGTAATGGCATACGCAAGCTCAATATCTTTCATATCTTCATTGTTATAAACTAAAGTTTCTCCTTTCGAGTCAAAGTAAATTTCAACGGCAACATCGCTTTCCAGCTGGGCAATTGATTGAATCGTTCCCAAGTCACCGTTAATGACCTGCTCGGTGTTCTTTCGCTGAATGATTCGGTCGCCAACCATAAACAGTTGCTTGCCGATTTCAACACAGAGCTTATCATCCGTTTTAGGGTTCACAATCGCCTGAATTGCAGCGTTGACACGGTTCTTGCAAAGATATCCGCTCGGCGTGCCTTTATCATAATGCGTAGGAGTCAGAACAATCGTCCCTTCCATACCGTATTTGGATACGCCATTCAGATACTCCTCAACGATATGATTCATGATTTCATTCGCTTCTTTTTCCTTATCCTTTTCAGCAACCGGAACAAAGCGAAATTCATCATCAAACATAAGATTCCGGGTATTTCCGGTATAAGCGCGATTCTCACGAATCTTGATGGAAGCATCTGTAATCGTCGAGGTACTCCCCTGTCGATAGTTGACATCAAGGCGAACGGTTTTAATAACGCCGCACTTGATTAAATCACGCAAAACGTCACCACGAGCTACAGGAGCCAACTGGTCCGTATCGCCAAGCAGCACAATTCTGGTGGATGGGCTGCTCAAAACAGCGTCGATTGCATAAGCGAATAGGTGTTCACCGACCATACTCATTTCATCAATGCCAATGAAACCGCAGATGGTGCAGTCTCCTTGCGCTGTGAATCCGCTCGGATTATTTGCCGGAACCAAGCCACAAGCCTTATGAATCGTGGATGAGTTCGTACCGGTGCTTTCCGCCATACGCTTGGCGGCCAAGCCCGTTGGAGCCATCAATAGAATATGTTCCTCCGGCCATACCATATGGTACACATCCATGATAGCCCGCAGACAAGTGGTCTTGCCTGTACCGGGGCCACCAGTGACGATAGAGATACGGTACTTTAGGTTTCGAACGGCTTCAGCCTGTCGTGGAGAGAGAATGATTGCATTCTCTTTCTGCCATTTGATGAAAGCGTCCTCGATTTCTCGCTCTTTTATCGGCTCAGCACTGGCAAGTTCAACGATTTTAGCTGACATTTTACGCTCTGCCAGGAAATCGTCTTTATCGTAGTAGTATTTGCCCTGCTTGACAATCGCATATACCTTGGCAACATCATCAAGCGATTCTTTTTGACGTTCTGCACTCACCTGTGGAGTGAGCGCGGCCATCCGAGCTAAGATAGCGCTCTCTTCCGCACACATACTTCCTGTCTTTTGGCAGGCGATATGTAATGCTTCGATTGTCGCGCAGGTCATGCGGCGCTCGGAATCTACCGGCTCGCCCATTGCCAGCGCAATCTGGTCCATCACCGCAAAGCCCAAAATCGGGACGGGCTTATAGGGATTGTTTTCCAGAACGTGAATCGTTTCATTTCCGTACGTCTCAACCAATGTGTTGATAGCGGATGGTGAAACGTCTACGCCTTGCAGAAGTTTAAGAACATCTGCGCGGACCAGAGCGGACAAGCAGGCATCGTTGAGTTTGGCAATGACCTTGTCATCGATTCTTGGAATGTCAAACAGCTGTTTGCAGTGATGAGCGCAAACGTCCAATGTGTTCATCCCAAAACGTTCAACAATATGGTTTGCCATCGTCTTTCCTAAACTGCTGCAATTCCGCATCAGGAACTTGCAAACCTCGCTTTCGGTTTCAGGCAAAATCTCGGTTGCTTTTTCTGCAACGAAGATTTTCTCGTTTTCCTCTTTAGAATCCGGTGCCCAATGTCCTTCCAGACGGAAAAAAATCTTCTTTAATAGTTCAACGGGAATGTGCTGAGATGTAGCTTTGAATTCTGCCGTCATCCCGCCGTATCTGCGCACCTCAGGAGGAAACATATCCTCTTGCCCTTTTACACAAGTTGTAAAAATACAGCAGGCGTAATTTGTGCTCGTTGGTACGGCCTTCAGTACACGCTTTACGTTGCACTTGTTTAGCGTGATAGTAGTGTTATCCAATTTTACTTACCCCTTTATTTTTCTCGCAGCACCTCCAAACATTTCGGATATGCCACTTTTTCGACTTTTTCGTTTACCGTGATAAGATACGCCTTTACGTCATTACTGTACATATAGTAAGACCATGTATCGTAATCCTCGCTTCCGGGCGTTGCAACATCAACCGGCGTAGATAGCCAACACGCCTGACAATTATGCACAAGCCACAAGAAATATGGGTTGCCACTATCCTCAAGGCTTTTCTTCATTTTCCCTTCGCATTTGTGAAGTTCTCGCTCGAAAGATTCCTGCTCGAATCCGCGTTTTGCCAAGATGGAAACCATCGCACCAAAATAGTCATCGCAGTCGCTGCATGTTGGCTTTACAAGTTTTTGCTCATAGAGAGCATCGACAAGCTGTCGGTTTTGCTCTTCGTAACTTGTCTGATTTTTGTTTTGGTTCTTGTTTTTACTCATTGATAAACTCCTTTCTATTTGATATGCCGATAAAAATAGGCAGCCACCCGGTAAAGGATGGCTGCCTATATCAGCAGAATGTAAATTGTGCGACGGGTCCCAAACGTATGAAACCGTTCAATGTTATCCATCGTACATTTATTATTTTATCCGTGCCGCACAATCCGTCAAGCAGAGAGTGCCTCAATCATCTCGCACATACATTTTTCAAGGCGCGTGCAGGATGTGACATTCGGCAGATAGTTCATCTGAACATCATAACGATGGCATGTCACTTTGCATTTATTGTAAAGTGCATGGGACATGGAATCCACCTTGCAGAGCACAAGGTCTGCAGCGTGAATCATCTGGTCACAGGCCGCCACCATATCTTTGCTCACATAGATGGCATCGGGATGAAGAACTTGGAATCGCTTCATCAGGTTTTGATTGCCGCCAACGACAGCAACCGAATATTTCTGAAGTAGTTCATCCAGCTTTTTCCTATAATCGACATCGGGTTCATCGTCAGGCTGCAAGGTTTCTTCCTCAAGAGCCTCCTGCTCATCTGGCAAATCATCCTCTGTCTCTTCCGGAACCAGCTGCATCAGTTCGTCAATCTCCGCATACGCCGTTTCCAGCTTGGATGTCAGAGCGTTTTCGCGCTTCTTACTCTGCTGCAGCAACTTGTCTGCATCAGCTGCCTTGTTTTCAGCTCGCTCTACACAAGCCTCTGCGTCTACCAGCTTTTTGTTCAGAGCGTCAATCTGCTTAACGAACATTTCATCCGAAGCACCCTCATCCTGTCCAAACAGCTCACGCGAAACAGCTCTACGAATTTCATCGGCGTAAGCATTCGCCAAGTTGTAGACTGACGCGTAAACAGGAAGCATAAAGTTATAAAGATTGATAAGATTAAGCGTCTGCTGCGATACTTTCTGGGAAATCAGCATGTTGTTCTTATCATCAACGGTGATAAGTCCATCCATAACAAGGGCTTCCAGCATGCCAAAGCAAAAGCTGTCATCGTCCTCTTTGCAGACAAACTGAACATCCTCCGCGAGATTTGCCTGCATATTACGGAACTCTTGTTTTGTTAGAGGTCTGTTTGCTACTGGTTTGAAGCCAACGCCTGCCTGACACATAGCATCTTCACAGATAGCATAGCCATCACACATGATGGAGTAATTCGAATCACTGAATTCTGTCTTTTGGATTGTTAAGTTATCGTTTACTTTCACATCAATAGTTGCTTTGTTCATATCGGCAATCACTTTGTTCTGAAGGTCACTAATTGTTTTCTGTACGCCTGTGCCAAGTTTCGCAAAGAATTCTCTTTGGATGGCGCTGTCTTCGCCTTCTGAATTTGCCAAATTTCGGGTCCAGATATCATAGACATCTTTGTTTTGGGGAAGCTGGCTTTCCGGGCTGGCATATCCGTACAAGAAAAACAGATATCTCTTTGCCACGTTCTCCGGTTTGTTGATTTCATCTGTGAAATCGTATGCTGCCTTCGTACCTGCGTACATTGCACTTACCATTCGAGGCATATAGGAAAAATCGCGTCCCAGCAGCTGTACAAGTTTTGTCCATTTTGGCTTGTTTTCATTGAATAGTAAATAACTCATAACGGCAGCCACCTTCACCGTATCGGCACGACGAGAAGGTACGACTTCCGTTAAGCCCATTATTTTATCATTGAGTAGGTTTTTGGCTTCCTTACGGTAGCAAACATTGCTTTCATATTCATCAACAAAGCGCTTCTTTGCAGCCTGATTTCGTTCCACTTCGCTGGCAGCATATAAGCACCATTCTGGTTTATAATAAAATGACATAATCAAAAAATCCTCCTTTGTATATCAAAAAAGCGCCCGGTGTAGCAACCGAGCGCATGAGTGTTAATGATAAGTTAAATGAGATGGTATCCATGCTACATTTATAATTGTACCTAACCCGCACAGATGTGCAAGCAGCAAAAAGCATATGAATCACCGCTGCTCTCCATTTGGGTCTTTCTACACATGGGGTTCCTGTTCCGATGTCACCTGTTTCAATCCCGTACTTTTGTACACATTCATTTTTTTGCCATCCTCATATTTTGCAACAAAAAACGGCCCACCCGCTTTAAGCAGATGAGCCGTGCCGGACAAAGGCTGTGCTGTTATTTGTTTTTGTTCTCCTTCTCCTCGTGCTTTCCACGAGCTGCGTTATAAGCCTTCTGGAAAGTCTTGGTGCGGCTGATGAGGAACAGCGGGATAATCCAGCTAGTTGCCTCGAAGAGTATCTGAACCAGACCGCCCAGCAAAGGGAACAGGATTTTGGTCAGGAGAAATGCTGCGAGTTTGAACGCAACAACCACCAGAACGATGATGCCTACTGCAACGACAATTCGTGCAGCAATCTTGGTTATGTTTTCGGAGTTGATTTTGAAGTTTTTCATTTTCATGATTGTCCTTTCTTGTTTGGGTTGTGATTTGGATACGGGAATCGGTTAGCGAACGGTTTTCTCGGGCCACGGAGTACCAGAGACTACCATCCACTGACAGCCGATTTTCTCGGCCGGAATCTGATGGCGAGCGACCTTAGTGCGGACAGCTCCCTCAGAAATCGGGTTGAGACCAGTCTTGCTGCGTTCAGCATTCACTGCTTCGCAGTATTCCGACAGGGTGAGATACTTAACATTGTTGATAATCATAATAGATTACCTTCCTTTCTCCATTAGTATGGATTGTGATTTGTTGTGCAGACTAACTGAAGTTAGCTGTTCGGACATCTATTAAAAACAGTGCAATGCACTGGAAATTCAAAACAAAAAAGCGGGCTCCCTGAAAACAGGAAGTCCGCTTCTAAGCGAATTATGAAAAATGAACCACGACCGGATTTGGTTCCGGAGGACAACTTTTCAAGCTGCCGCTGTGGAAGTAAGATGATATCTATTAACTAATTAACATTTTACTCCGGCCGCATACGCTGTCAAGCAAAAAGCGAATTAAAAGCAAAATAAATTTGCATTCAACTTGCCTTCTACATCTGGATTGCATCCCTTGATTGCATCTTTTGCGTAATCGCGAATATAATCGATGTCGTCAACAAGATACGCTCCATCAGTGTCACGCTGCAGAGCCCCGGCATTCAGCCAATCCTCCGCAAAATCGATGTTGGTATTACGGTCAACCAACTTGAACTCGACCGTACGTCCAGTATGTTCTCGTAATGTCATTTCTTTACCACCTTTATCGTTAATGTCCGGCTCGTTTCACGTCTGGGAACGTCACAGGCTTTGAAAGCATCGGGGTACAATGCTTCGAGTTTCTGCCGGTCAATGGATGCGTTGCTCATCTTGGGGGTGAGCTTAACAAGCCATTTGAGTCCATCTGGACCAATGACAGTCCCTTGGGTACTAACGCCCATAGCCATCGCAAAAGGCACTGCCAGCTTTTTGTACTGGGCTTCGTACCCTTTAGCTACATCGCTGGCAGCCTTATACTTAGCATAAGCGTCCGTATACTCTTTACAGAGTTCTGCGTATTCAGAGCCCAACAAAATGCCGGGCGCAGACTTGTTGGCATCGCCGGTATAACGATGCAGGGTATCCATGAGGGCTTTGGTATCACCAAGAGGTTCGGGCGGGATACGCGGGACAACATGGTTTTGCCAGAAGTCGTCACATCCCTGGATAATGCGCATCTCTTCATCAAGGTCGCGCTTGATGGTATTTGCGATAAGCGTATCGCGGTCAAACATGCAGACCACAACGCATTCCCAAACGCCAAGAATCGCCATATAAGTGCGAACCTGATAGATGTACGGAATAGGAATATTGCCATTCTCCCACTCAGCCTTGTTGAACGAGCTCGTAGTTTTGATTTCCACCAAGCAATACGAGCCGTCCGGCTTGCGCATCATACGGTCAATGTTGGCCGTGATATAAGGCTTTCCCGGCATGGAATAGATGTTGGTATCGGTGATGATATCGTTGTACGGATACCGTTCCGACAGCCAAGCGTCTACATACTCCTCCGAGATATGACCCCACAGCTTATTCAACCGGGATTGAGAAGTTTCTTCTTCCGGGACAATCGGCTGCTTTCCAGTCTTGGCGTAGAACAAATCAAGATTCGTCTTGAATTTGTTTGCGCCAAAGATAGCGGAAATGTCAGAACCGCCCAAATGGTCTGCACGCCGTGCCTGCCACTGGTCCTCCGTCAAGGTGCTTGCATCGACCTCGATTTCAGGGCCATTATAGCCGTCCGGGTTACAGAATTTAACTGCTTCCGGGCTTGCCTCGGCCATTGCCTCATTGTAGAGTTCCCTGGTGTAGGGAGTATTGATTTCCCAGTACGGAAGATGCTGAGCACACCCCGCACTGGATTTGTTAGTACCATCATAGCTTGCCATTGGTTGTTACTCCTTTCAAAATCAGCGGCACAAGCCGTATACAAGTACGGCAATAACCAGCAGGATAAATACATTTTTGGGCTTTACCATTACAAGTCCTCCTTGCCAGGCATATCCACATCGCTCCAGCGAGTACGAGCGCAGCGTGCAACGCAGTCAGCGGCAGCGAAAATCTTCTTAGCATCCTGAGTGTGATTGCGAACCACACCAGCGTATGCATCGCATACTGCCAAGTAGATATCCAAAGCAGTTACAGGCATATCGCCATACACAGCGTCAAAGCCTTCGAGAGCTTCCAGTGCTTCCTGCTTCGGCATACCACCGCTTTTCAAAACGCGAACAAGCGCTGCTTTACTGTTGCGAATTAGAACATTACGCAGCTTATCCAGGTCGGTAGCCGCATCGTCAAAATACGCAAGCAAAGCCACAAAAGCATTCGTAACTCGTGCTGCAATGTCTTCACCGATATGCGGAATCGCCACATCTTTAGCCATGGGTGCCACAATGCCGCTGCCCATATTCAAGCACGGAATCAGGCGTACAGCAGATGCAGCAACATCCGAGCTAATCATCATGACTGCCGGAGTATACCCCGCAGAAAATCCAGAAGGAAGTTTGCGGAAGAACTGCTGCTTGTAGGCTCCAAGGTCGATGACCACTTTCATAAGTTCGTGAGACAAATAGCCGCTTTCGAATTCACGGTCAGGCCAGTTCCGGTCCATATAATCGTCCATGATTTTCAGGAGCTTATCGTTTCCGATAGCTGCATAGCGGGCAGAATGCACAGCACGAACCTTGTCGTAACTGTACTTAACCTGTACCGCACCTTTCCGTTCTGCCAGGATAAGGTTCAAGACCTCTTTCAAGCTCTCGCGGCGTTCTTTACGAAGCAGTTCGTAGCAGTTCATGCCAATCATGCCTCTGTCGCAAATGCTGCGGACTGCACTGTCCCCTACCGGCTTCTTGCCGATACAGGTGGTCAGATTCAGCCCTGCGTTCTGCTGCGTATCAAGGACCGCTTCTTCGCTCACTTTCATCTGCTTGGCGTATTCATCCGCACAAAGAGGTTCATCATGACTCGCTTCAAAACGAATGTCACGAATCCCCTCCTCAAGCCATTTAGTATTTGCTGCGTCCTGCTTGCACTGTGCAAGCAGCTTGTCGTACTCGCCAGCCTTGTACTGCGCTTCTGCCCCATCCAGTGTGAAATCCACAAGGTCTGGGTCCTTTAAGTTGGGTGTCACGGCAGCTGTGTTGATGGTTGTGTTGACGACCGCGCTAGTTGCTGAGGCAGGTGCGTTCATGGTTACATTGTTGTTGGTAGTGGTGGTGTTGTTGATAGTAGTGGTCATAATTCTTACGCTCCTTTTTTATAATGCAAAAAGAGGCGGGCCTCCCGATGTGGGAAGTCCGCCTCTTTAAGCGAAATTGTGAATTGTACGAAAGGCATTATGCCCGTATCGATGTTTGTTATCTATCGTACAATTTTTATTGTATTCGGTTCGCATAAATGGGCAAGTGAAAATAGTGCAAAACTAGATTTTCCCTGCTGCCAGATAAAAAGAAGCGCAAAAAAGCCGCTCACCAAAGAATCCTTGCCGCAATTTCTCAATTTGCCGTTTCTGCTGTTGCTGCGGCTGATTCCAGTGTCTGTCCGGCTTCTGCCGGAACAACGGTCACAGTGCAGGAATCAGAGAATTTACCATCTTCGGTAGCCAAAGTTAAGATGGTAGAACCCTCAGACACGCCTCGCAATACGCCTTCACTGTCATCGTAAACCGCAACAGATTCGTCTTCCACGGTCCAAACCAGCTTCAGTCGATTCACAGCAGCAACCACCTTGTCGTTATCCTCGGTCTTTGCGGTGGCAACGTTGAAGCCAACTGCTTCTTCTTCACCAACCTGAAGCTCGATATCACCGTTCAAAACAAGCTCGGTAATATCAATCTTGTTGGCTTTCGCAACAGCAAAACTCGCAATCAGCGTGATTGCAACCAGCGCCAAGAAAACAGCAATGATAATAATCGGATTTTCGGCAGCGCTCTTGGCCTGCTTTTTATTGTTACCCATTAGTTTTCCCCTTTCTGAGCAGCCATATCATCTTGAGAGTCTTTGTCTGAAAGTCCCAGATGAAAATGCAGATACACCTTAGACATGACTTTGTTGACCGGTACGAAATGTTCATCCCAATACCGGGAATCATACGAATTGTTCCGGTTATCGCCCATCATAAAATAATGGCCTTCCGGAACTTGAAACGGCCCAAAGTCAAGGTCTTCCGGTGTTTCGTTCAAATAAGATTCTTCGTATTCGACACCGTTAATATATGTCTGCCCGTGCTTGATTTCCAGCACGTCTCCAGGCATACCAACGATTCGTTTGGCATAAAAGCGTTCGTTACCATCATCACGTTGAAACAGAACAATGTCGCCGCGCTCGTAAGACTTGTTCAAAACGTCCGTTCTCACTCCAACCGTAAAGCACGGTGCCGAAAGAGTCGGATACATTGACTGTGTCGGAATAATGGCTGTCATAAGAATAAATTTGAAAATCAGCCAGAACACCACAAAGCAAATGACCGGCAGTGCCCAACTTTTCACAAAATCTTTCATTCGTTGTGTGCGGGAAAGCACAATGTTATTCTCTTCCAAAAATGTCACCTCGGTAAATTGTTATTGATGAAGGTTAGAAATTGATTCAGATAGAATCCAATCTGGCTCAACAGTCCTTGATAGTCAACCGTAACGCCAATATAATTAAGAAACATGTTTACGCCATAAATCGTGATGGCTCCAAGAACTAGAGTCTCAAACAAACGACTTACGCCGCGCATGATAAACCAAATCAGCATCACAATCAATGCAATATCAACAACAAGCTTGATATCACCAGATTGATAAAGAGATTGAAAATAGTTCATAACATCATTGATAGCCGACATAATAATCGCCTCCTTCGCGTTCGTCTGGCCACCTATTTTAATTTTCTACAATTCGCACATTTCAGCAACAAACAAAAAAGCAGTGGCATCTGTGATAGATACCACTGCTGTTATGATTAGAGAACGTACGGGCAAACCGTCACATACAGCTGGACGGCTTTATCACCGTTGTACAAAGAAACGGTATTGAACCCCTTCTTTGCTCCCGAAAGAATCATTTCCTTTGCCGCCTCATACTCCTTATTATCACGACGGACATAGCCATCCTTGGTCTTCATCGTGGTAATAGCATTCCGCAGCATTTCAAGAGCCCGTTCGGGGGTTCCTGCGACCCGCATCCAGTTACCGATAGAATCGTAGATGGTGTAAGCCGTATCGGGGATGTTGACGTTCTGAACCGGTGCAGGAGGTGCTTGTGTTACAGCGGGTGCCGGTGCCTGAGCAGGCGCGTCACTTGCCGCAGCCGGGGCTTCTCGACGATTCGTCATGTGCTGAGTATACCGTTCTGCGTTGGACAGGTATGCGGTCCAGTGCATCTTGAATGCCCCTGCAAGGCCAATCAGGTCTTCCTTAGAGCAGCTGACAAGAATGCGCTTGACTTCCGCATCCGGCTTTTTCTGGTATCCACCCATCTGATTTTGAATGCCTTCTGCTTCCACTGCCTGGAACACATAAGCCGATTTCGTACCAGGAATGAGCGAAATTTGCCGCCACATCACAGGACGGTCGTTGCGTGCCGGGCTTCCGCCGTTGTACACAAAGAGCTCCTCGGGATACTTTGCCTGCGTCTCCTTGGCTTTCTTGATTGCCTGGATACGCTTTTGGCCCATCATGCCGTTCAAGACGGCTTCCGCAAGATAGATTGCACCGCTACCACCCTCAACATCGAGAGCCGCTTCGATAAAATCCGTCTGCTTGCAGCCATTTTGCCGTCCAGTATGGGCAACAAACGACATATGCAGCTTGCCGATATTTGCCCAGTCCATCTTGAACTTTAGAAAGCTTTTCTGTCCCTGAAGCTGGTAGATGACGAAATCGTCTTCCTTGTTTGTGTTCTGATTTTTCTGATTGTAAGCCATGATTTTCTTCCTTTCTACGCTGTTTTTACCGGAACAAACGGCACGAATTTCACGCTGTTTGTCTCGTTTGTGGTGTTCGGAACAAAAGGCCGGAACACTTTTCCCTGCTTAAATGCAAGGTAATAGTCATCCACGCCTTTATATGTCGTGCCCCAGTTAAAACGAGTCATTGTGATACCATATCGGGACGCGATTTCATAAAGTTTTGCAAGAGCATTTTTAACATGCTCATTGCTCTCTCGGTCAGAGTCAAACGCATCAACCACACGGGTAATTCCTTGAGATTTCAGATACTCACAGGTTGATTCCCACTGGTTAAAGCAGTTGACTCCCGCAAGGGCTATGTACGGGTCATGGCTCTCGCTCAGTTCGCAGGCGATGTGAGCTTTGAGTGCTCCTTCCGTAACATACACGATTTGGCCTTTTATGCATTCCGGCATAACACCAGGAATACCGTAACTCGCAATGTTTCTGGCACTGCATCCGCCTTGAAATCCGGCAGACGAGAACCAGAGATATCGCTTGTCACCCTTGTCAAATCGAATCTGCATCCCCGCAATCTGGCCTTTCGGATTGAAATACGGGATGAAGAATCCTGATTTTGAGCAAGCAGAAAAAGTCTTTCCATTCTTCTCATAGAATCCCGGAATTCCCTCAAAAGAAATACCTCGCTTTTTGAGTTTAACAAAGACGCTCACCCATCGCTCTGGTACGGAACGATATAAGCACTTGTCAATTACCTCATTGGTAAGGCCCCGCTTGAGAAGATTGTTCCGATGTTCAGGTTTCAGGGTCAGCTCATTCAAAACTGCCCTGTACACCTTATCAAGTTCTTCATCTGACTTGATATCAGCTGTTGGTTCTGGCTGATACTTGAACGTAATCCTCGATTCGATAGGTTTGCCATCCAAAGCATTTGCCAGCGCTTTGTTTGCTTCCTGCCGATTCTGAGGGTCAAGTCCGTTGAACAAGCAAAACAGGTCAACCATTCCACCGCTGTACGGACAACCGCTGCAGCAGTGAAAGCAGTTGTACTGCCCTCGCTCTAGGTTTACAGAGAAGTACACCGGTTTCTTTTTATGTCCACACACCCCCATAGGGCATTGAACTTCTATTTCACCGGTGCGAGATACTCCTCCACGTGTCTTGGCATTAACGACGCCAAGAACTGCTTCCATACTTAACATTGTTATTCTTCCTTTCTTACCATCCCCTCTCCGACTCATAATTCCTTACAGGTTATATTGACCTGCAAGAATACGAGCAGCAGCCTGAACAGGTTTCCCTGTAAATAGAGGCCGCAAGAAATAGGTGATGGCAGCTGTATTACCGCTGTCCAGCAGCTCCTTCATAGTCTGACCGCCGTAGCGTCCGCAAGGAATCTTGAAACTCAAGGCATCTTCCAACGTCTTAGGCTCCTTCACCGTTTCCTGCTCACGAGGAACAGGCGGTACTGGAATCGGCGTATGTGCCGGTTCAGATTTCGGTTCGGGTTTTGGCTCGGATTCAGTCTGCGGACTGGTTTCAACCGGTGCAGCTTCTTTCGGCTGTTCCTGCTTTTTGGCTGTCTTACGAGTCCGCGTTGCAGTCTTTTTTTCGTTTTTTTCGGCTTCAACAACTTCCTTGGGAACAGGTGGAACCGGAATCTTGGCTTCTACACCGTCGTCAACAGGAGCATCGGTAAGTTCGGCTGCCTCATGGCAAACCGTAACTCCTTCGATGTATTCTGCATTGGCGGGAGTTCCAAATCCACAGTTACCGAGAGCCTTGCGAATTGCAGCGGTTCCAGCGTTCTGGATGTAATCCTTTCCGAACTGGTCATCGGCGTGATAGCGGGTTGCAAAAGCGTTTGCCAACAGGTTCCCGTTTTCATCGATGACGCGGCCCTCAACCGTTGCCATCATGTCATTTGCCCGATAGACAATCTGTTCCAGGCGTCCACCGGGATGTTTCAGACGGAACCACATCATGGCGGGTTCAGCCTGCAAATACATCCGGGCGTTGCCATCTGCGTCCTTGTAGCAAGTCGTTACCAGGCGGGGGTCAAAGCCTTCCACCTGATTTGCGTTTGCCATAGTCTCTAAAACCTGTTCGCGTGTGATTTTTGTTTCCATAATTTGCACTCCTTTTAATAATGCAAAAAGAGGCGGGCCTCCCGATTCCTCAGGAAGTCCGCCTCTTTAAGCGAATTGTGAATTGTACGAAAGGCATTATGCCCGTTCGATGTTTGTTATCTATCGTACAGCTATTATTCTATTGACTTCGCACGAATGTGCAAGCACCCAAGTCAGAAAACTTTAAGCACCACACATTGCCGGAATTTTGGCTGCAAGCATTTCACTGAACACGATTTTCGCAAAGTTGAAGATGTCAGTTTCAATGCGGCAGGTCAGGCACAGCTTTTCAGGATGCTTTTTGAGGAGCACCGCCGTGCGATACACGATAACGTACAGCTTTTCCTCAAAGCAGCGGCATATACCGGCATATTTCTCGTCGCTCAAGCCCTCTTTCGGAACAAGGTCTTTTGCTGCGGTTTCCGCATAGCGTTTCCAGGTCACGTCATACAGGTCGCCTTCTTCCTCGTTCAGAACGTGGTTGGCAATCGGCAACACCTGCACATCCGTCAGAGCGTCGCAATTATCGAAATCGAGATGGATGAAGCACATTGTACCCGCATAGTATTCCAGCAGCCACTCAGACAGCCCATAAGCCAGTGTCGCCAGTTTCGTAGCAAAAGCGCTGGTCATGTACACCGTCCCCTTTTGCTCTTTGTCATCGCGCTCAATGCAATAGTTGTATGGGAGTCTATCGGGAAGTGCAGCGCTACAGATTCTATCGGTGAGCCTTTTGCGGCTTCTGATATACTCTTCCGAGGTCACGGACTCATATTTCTCCAGCGTGTCCTCGTATTCGATAATTTCTTTGTTCTCCTTGTATTCAGGAGCAAGCTGAGTGCATTTCAGGGTATAAACGTTTTCCATCGGTTGATTCTCCTTTTTATTTTTATAATACAAAAATCGCACGATATTCATACCCTTTTCAGATACAAACACCGTGCGAAAATTGTTATGCGAGATTACGCTTTACGATATTGCACAAAATCTGAGGCATCGCTTCAAGATTCCCAATATCAATAAAGTTTTTGCCGAATTCATTTTCTACCTGAGCACGGGCAGAGCCAATACCAGCACCAACAACCAAAATTCCGTAACGGGAAAGTTCTTTGATGGTTTTCTGGATGCCGTCACGGCCGGAAGCGGAACACCCATCAGTACTCACAATCAGAAGCCGCTTTTCAGCAGTTTCCTTTTTGAGTTTCTCGGCCATATACTTCATTGCGGGTCCAGTCGGAGTGCCAGAGCGAGACTGCATACCGGTAATGCGGTACTTATCCTTCCCGTCTATATCCTGGTCCACATAATTGATAATCTGCAGACCAAAACCAGACGTTGTAAATCCGCACACATAGCAAGGCAATTCCATTCGGTAACAGAGGTCCTGAATGATAATACCAGTACGAATCGAAGCTTCAATCGCATCATCGCGCATGGAACCGGATTCATCGCACAGATAACCGACAGCAAGACGCGGATTGTCACGAGGAAAGTTCTTGCGGCTGAAAATCTTGCCATCCCGATGATAAGCCAGACGAGCTTCCACCCGGCTTCCCATGGGAAGACCGGAAACAGTATCGTCATTTTCCTCATCGCGAATCATGGTTTTGAGCCGCCGTTCCAGATTCTTCGTCACAACAAGCAAGTCATTCGAAAGTTCGTTGTAAACTGCGACATTCGATTTACTCACTTCCTGCGCACGGTCAACCGTAACTTTGGTCCCGATTTCAGAACTGATGTGTCGAGCTTCCTCGTTCAGTTCATTGTTCTTTTCCCGATTTGCCTTTTCCGTTGCCGCGTCTTTCTTGCGGGCATTTTCAATCGAATTGATGTCCCGTTTTGCAGCAGACAAGTCAGGTGTACCGGAAGAACCGCCTTTACCAGTCGACTGAACACTAGAATTACTCTTGTCAGACGCCTGAGCAGCTTTAGCGTTCTGTTTCCCGTTATTGCGGTCCTTAGCTTCCTGGGACCGAGCCGAGCTATGCGTGATGCTCTCCGAGTTCTGGTTCTTTCCTTCCGTCAAGCCAGCTCTTTTAGCAGCATCCTTTGCAATTTGCTCAATCTTTTCCAGAGCCTTTTGAAGCCTTTCTCTCGCTTCCTTATCAGAATCCGCATTGTTTTCAGTTCCACCTGCACCAGAATTGGAATCAGCACCGCCATCGGACGTTGCATTTCCCTGCTGAGATTGAGAATTGCTACTTCCCTGCTGGTTTTGGGCCTGGGGCTGAGACTGGGAATTACCGTTTCCCTGCTGAGACTGAGACTGGTCATTGCCACTGCCCTGTGCTTGACCGGGCATACAAATACCAGACCCGCTCTTACTGCTTTTTGGGCCGGAGCTCTTATTTTGCTTTGGTTTTTTTTCAAGCTCTTTGATTAAGTCTGCCACGAGCGGATACAGGATGCAGCAAATCTCATTGACGCCTTCGAGACGTTTCTTGGGATTGCGCTCGTACTTGACATCGTCAATCACAAAGACGCAGTCTTCCAACGTCTGAACGTATTCATCCGGGATACCGTCATCCCTCGCAATGTCATATTTGGCGTACAGCAGAATCTGGTTGAGCATCGCTTCAAACGGAGAGCATTTTTTCTTGAGCATTTCGCCAAAGCTAACGCTCTCAGAAATTTGTACTTCGTCCAAAGTTGCCAGCTCAGTGGTTGCCAGGCCCCCGTACATTTCCTGAATTTCCCGTTCAATGAAACCATCTTCCAGAGCATTTTCAATGTTACGTGCAATAGAAACGAATGGCTTGCAGAATCTTGGCTTTTTCAGTCGTTTTGTCAATTCTGCTCCATCTTTTTCCGATGCACGGTCCGGGATTTTCGGCCACCAGATTCCCTGGTTCAAATGCCCAACCCAGTTTTTCAGGGTCGGAAAATCCGTAAACAGAATATGAGCGACTTCATGAACGCGAAATCCCTGAATTGCGTAGTGCCGAAGTTCTCTTGAATCCAGAGACGTTACAAGACTGTTGTTTGTGCCAATGCAGATATTGTAACCATCGGTATACGCGGTTATCTCCGGATTTCGGAGCATTTCAACCGCCAACGCATTGACGCGTCTGTCTTCTTCCATCTCGGAAATGCTGTATCCGCATCTTCTCAGATATCCGCAGACACCGGTAATCATATCCTTTGCTGCGGTTTCTGTGTAGCTGCGGTACGCTTCCGATGTGAAAAATGCAGTATCCGGTACAGCTTTTTCAGAATTTGCCAGTTCTTCGATACGCTGACTCCAATAAGTTTTGCTCATACGAGAGCCTCCTTCCCGCTACGACGGCCTTTCCGGGTATACACGACTTTCGGCGTGTGAATCCGGGTATACGGCTTTACACCGTTCCAGCCAGACCGTGTCTTGACATTCTCCACATTGACGATGATATTTTCTTTCTTATTCTTTTTCATAATATTTTCTCCTTAACTTTGAATGTAATAAGTATCGCCCTCAACGAGGGTGCCTTCTTTAACGTTTGCCTTTTCTGCAACCGTTGCATATCCTCTTACGATTCCATTAACGATAGCAGAATCACAGATAAGGGAATGTCCCATGCAAATTGCTTTGCTCTTAATCGAAGCCTCACCGCGTACAACGGCATCTTCACAAACCGAGCCTTCACAAACAGCATTATCTGCAATAAGTGCATTATCTTTCACGCGAGCAAAATTGCCAAATACAAGGGCTCCATCAGCAACCCAGCACTGGCCTTCCTGCTCAAGGTTTTCTGGTTTTTCAATCCATCCGCCAGATTCTCCGGCCTGAACCTCATAGCCTTCAACAGTTTCAAATGTTTTATTGGCAACAATCATATAAAGTTCATGCCCTTTATAGGTTTTGCGGGTGCCAGACATCTTGTACTTGGCACCGCCTACTTCCGTCCATGCAGCCGGGCCGTTAATTTTGCCATCGAGATAATCCTGCGTTCTGTCCACATAGCCGTGACTAAGACGTTCATGAAGCTTCTTATCCCAATTAGAAATTGGCTGCAAGCAAGAGCTGCCTTCCGTGCCAATGCGCCCCCATCGTATCGTAAAATTCGCTCCGCAAGGGTCGGTCATCGTCATCAGATAGAACTTATTGTGGATGCCGTCTCGGCATTCCAAATATGCAATTTGGTTCATCAATTTCACTCCTTAAAAAATTTGCTGCCCTTGTCACCAAGAGCAGCATTGTGATAGCTAATCAGATTTTGTCGAGCGCAGTTGCCGCTTCGTCCGCCACATGCAGCAGCCAAGACAGCGGGTGCATTTCGTAGCAGGTCCAGACAGTGTTTGCATTTGCTGCATTCGAAACGCCCATATGGTTGTTCACAGCAGCGTACTCCTCCATAGAAAGCGGCATTCCGGTCGCCGTAATACGATAGCAGGAAAGGTCCCCGTGATTGTTGCCGCCAACAGATTCCTTCGGCTTGAAATCGTAATACGGAACTTCCTTCCAGCGGCCGGTAGTTTTATCCTTCACATTGCGCGTACTCACCGGATAGGTGAAAACCTTGCACAGGTCGTGAAAGAGCGCAACCGTCAGCAGCGTATCACGGGAATACTGATTGGGTGCCCACAGGTCCGCAATTTCCAAAAGCCGCTTTGCAACGGTGATGGAATGCGCACACAAGCCGCCTTCCTCAGCCCCATGAAACCTGGTACTTGCAGGTGCAGTGTAGAAATCGGTTGTTTCCAGCCATGCCATCATTTGGTCAATGCCATTGCGGGTGATGCCTTTTGCCATTTCAACAAATTGTTCTTTCGTGGTCATAATGAAATCTCCTTTTCTTATAATGCAAAAAGAGGCGGGCCTCCCGAGATGGGAAGTCCGCCCCTTTAAGCGAATTGTGAATCGTACGAGCACAAGTGTGCCAAGTAGATGTTATCTATCGTACATTTTTCATTGTATGGATATCGCACGCAGCGTCAAGCGTTTCTGCGCACCGCAGCATTGCTGGACTGCATTTTCTGCATTAGCGAATACCGGGCATAGTCGAAGAGTTTGGCCCAGTTGTCAACCGCGTTCGGCGAGGTAGTAACGCTCGTCAGCCGGTCATTTCCAAACGGATAATCAACGCTGTCAACAATCATATTTTCATAGAACAGCGTGGCTTTTGCCTTATACTGCTCTTTACCGAATTCATTGATTGCGCCGCTGGCTTTCACAGTCAGCAGATAGTCACCAGGGAAGTATGTTCCGTCAACATGGTATTCGGCATATCCGACACTCATTTCGAGCCCGGGCTTATCGCGCCAGATAGCGAACAGCGTATCGATGTTATGAATAGAATACGTGATGCTGCAATGGATGTTTCTCCGGTCTTCTACGAGCAGCGCATTTCCAAGACTTTGCAGAACGTCATAATAAGCGCCCATGTCACTGTTGTCGTCAAACGGCAGCGCAACAGTCCTGTCTCCGCTTTCCATCGAAGCTTCGGGGTCAAACGAGACTCCCGTTGTCATCCAGGATTTCTTCACCTGCATCGCATAAACCTCATCCGGGTTAATACCATACACAGAGAGGTAATCCATGCATGTCACGATTTCTCGTTTTTCTTTGTCGCCCGGAATCGTATAGAGCGTTTCAGCCTTTTCCCAAGTGACGAATGTCGGCAATCCGCATGCAAGCCTCGTGTTATTGATTTGCATGATTTTTGCTGAGTCACCGTGAATATCCAAAACATCGGCCACGATATCCTCAATGTGTTTGTATTCCTTGTTGTGGTAGACATAAACCACACCGTCCGGCACGGATGTAGAGTCTACCGCCATCCAGGTGGTTTTGAGTTCCTGGCGCACATAGGCAGCTTTCCGGCCTATCTCCGGCATGTGAAGAGCTGCGAAACGTTTAAGATAGTATTTCTGGTTCTCTGAGAATTGCATTTTTGTCCGTCCTTTCTTTGTACAAACAAATAAAATAGCGGACTCTCTACATACATAGAGAATCCGCTTACGGGTTGTGAATATTATTTTTGGTAGAAAACTATTGTTATCTATCTTACAATATCAATCCTATTCAATTCGCACACTTTGACAAGGCCGGGACTGGCGGTGGAACGAACTTCATGTTTTCGGCATCGACATCAACAATCAGAGAAGTGAGGCTGATATCAGACTTGAGGTCTGGATTTGAAGCGAACGGTTCAGCTTCGGCTTTTTCAGGAACATAGGTTCCGTTCAGGATGCTTTCCAGCTTTTTGGTCTGCTGCTGCATAATTGCCTTGGCAGATGCCGTTCCACGCTCTTTGGTGAAGTAATCGACATAACATGCCGTCATCCCGATAAGGCAGTCCCGCAGCACATTATTTCCTTCGCAGAAATCCGTGACAGCATCAATCCACTGCCGCATTGCTTTCTGATTCACGAAATGCTGAACAAGCCGTGCATCCTCATAACACATATGTTTTGCTAATCTCACGGTGAACGTTTTGTCATATTCACTTTGTTTATGTCCCAGAAAACAGGATTTGAAATCCGGGCCCAAATTACAGTCAATCATCTTCGTTCACCTTCAATTTGCTTTGATTGCCTTACTTCTTTTGCTTCTTATCCCTGATGTATTCCATCAGCTGTTCTGTCGTGGTAAATTTATGGGCACGCATCTTGGCGTAGCAGCGATTGCACACTTTCCGGCAAAGAACCGGTGTCCGACCGCATGCGATGCAAGGCCCCTGCTGATTTGCAACGCGGTCTTTTTGTGTATGTCCCTCTGACCTCAGTACTGCATTATTTGAGAGAGCACGCCAGCATTTCCTGCAAAGTCCTGATGTTCCGCAAGTCTCACCACAAACAACACATTTCTTGGATTTTGGATACCGTTCTGTGTAGATTTTCTTGATTGCGCTCCGAACCAGCATTTTGGATTTTTGGATTGTTTCGTCATCCTGGGATTCAATTCCCTTGTTCAGCGTATCCCAACACGCCAACCACTCGGTTTCCGTCAGCTGGCATCCCGATAACGGTTTCCGAACCTTCCTATCCTGTCGAATCGCATATCTCATACAATCACCATTCAGGGTCAAGCACAGACAATCCTGTAAAGATATCGCGCTTCGAATCAATTGACACGATTTTCCAAGCACCATTGATGATGCGCATACCAATCGTTGCCTTCATATGTGCATCGCCGTTTGTTGTAGATACTTTCAGCTTTACGTTCATCTTCACGCCGTCGTTCCCGTCAAGCCGATAGGTATACGCATCCGGGTATCCTTCAATCGTATCATCGGGCGTTACCGTAATTGACGTAACAGATGCGCCGAGGGCTTTCTTGTCAGCATTAGCCTGAATCGCTTCCACATCATCATCGCTGTCAACAGGTTCCGGGACGCAGTTCGCAATTTCATTGGAATCCAGCAAAACGTTCGAGAAGTCGCTCTCCCCTGCCCCAATGGAAAGGAGACGATAGACTTCCTTCATGACAGCAGAGAGCTTAGACTGATAAGCGTCTCTTGTATCTGAATCAATATCCGCAAGGAGCATCCGTTTCTTGTTTCCATCAGCAGCAACCTGATAGACACGGCCATTAAAGTCGCCCATATCTGTAGAAATCACATAGGCAGCGTCACTATCGAGGTCCAGAGCACGTGGAAGCGTTACGGTCCATACGCCGGTTTCAGCGTTCTTTGCCGTGTAATTTGAGAGGTCTGTTCCCTGGAAGCTCACCTTGTTGTTCGGAACAGTGAAAGAGTAATCGGTAAGAATTCCTGTCGGCGGGTTCAGGACCCAGGCACCGTTCGTGTATTCTGCTGTCAATGTATAGTCCGGGGATGTATCAGCCGTAACTTCACCCGGAGTTTTCATAAACACATTGATAACTGCTTTCGAGCCTTCCTTGGCAGAGTTCAGACAAATATTGGTCATATCCGTTTTCTGGAACGTCTCGAAGTCATTGACAACGACCCAATCCTGAAGCTTTTCCCCGAAAGTGTTCGGAACACCGAGTGCCGTTGCCGTCTTCTCAGCATTCCCATCCTGCAAGCCTTCGATAAAATCATGAACCGGCTGTTCATATTCAGTCAAATTGTTGCTGATAAGCCGCTTCAGGCCAGTCTTGTTCTCTTCATCCTGCAGCTGCTGAGAAATGGCAGTTTCCTGAGATGCTGCTTCTTCCTCAGGGGTCATCTGTTTCCCACACCCCGAAAACAGCACCCCGCATGTCATTACCAGCGCGAGTGTTCCCGCAAACAAACGTTTCATTGTGTTCTCCTCCTATGGCAAATCATCCGACTGAACTGACATTGCCATCTTTGTCAATCCAGTTGTTTTCATAGTAAATTTCAAACATCGCTTTAACGGAATCAGCTTTGCACAACTCCTGTCTTTCCGTGTCGCTGTCGGACGCATAGACGGAACAGCTTCCGTCATCCGCAACCACCAGCTCAACTTTTGCGGAATCATCCGTCTTATTGATATTTTCCTGCAGTGCTGCGGTCGCATTATTCAGTGACGCAAGCATCTCATCATTGGACAGTGAAACCTGCTGCATCGGGTCCGAGAACGTCTTATCGGTACTTGCGGACGCACACCCTGCCAGCAGCATCATAGCCATTACAAACGACAGCATAGCAGCCATCAGTTTCTTCATATACCAAATGCTCCCTTCAAATCACAAATCTCAATGCTGCACCGAACAGCGTATCTGCTAAAACCATAAATGCAGCAGAAGCAGCTACCACGCAAAGAATCACACCCGTGCGCTTCGTAGTTTCCTTAGCGCTAAGCCAAGTCACATTTGACGGATGCAGCGTATCGGCTACCTTGGCCGGAATCGACCGAATTTCAATCTTTTTCACAGCGTTTCTCCTTAAAAGTGGGCACCGATAATTGTCAGAGCCAGAATCGCAATAGTGAGCACAACGCCAACCTTCACAACAAACTTGTTTACTTTCAGGTTGTTGTCATTCCGGTGAGTCGTCATAAAGTCACTTGCACCGCCAAGAGCCGCGTTCAAGCCACCCTTTTCGTTTTTGACAAGATAACACGCACAACTCACGATAAGACTGGCCGCCAACACCACAAGGCCCAAGATAAATTCGATAATGCTCATTTGTCTTCTCCTCCTTATCCCAAGAATCCTTTATGATGACGCACGGTCAGATATCCTTCCATGCTGCGCACGATTTCAAGTGCCACACTGGACATAATCATTAAGCTCGTGCCGCCAAAAGAAATCTGTGTTCCACTGATTAAACTGAACACCATCGGCATCAGAGCAATGATGGCCAGATAGAAGGAGCCAGTCAAGGCCATTTTATGTAATGCCTTGTTCAGCATCTCAGTCGTCTGGGGTCCCGGTCGGTATCCGGGCACCGCACCGCCTTGATTGCGCAGGTTGCTAGAAATCGAAACAGCATCAAACTGAATCTCGATATAGAAGAAATTGAAAAGAGCAATCAGGATAACGTATACGGCGTAGTAAATCCAGCTGCCGGAAGAGAATACAGAAAGGACCGAATGAAGTCTTGCGTGCTTCGTGGCGTCTACGAACATATCTACCGTTGCCGGGATACTCATAATAACGCCAGCAAAGATAATCGGCATCACACCACTCATCAAGAGCTTTACGGGGATATAAGAAGCCTGGCCTCTTGCATTGTATTTACGTGCTGCGTATTGAACGGGGATACGACGTTCTGCCCCATCACTGTAGGATACGAACCACACGGCGAAGAGCATTGCAACTACCATCCCGATACCCACGAGAGAGTACAGCCAGTTGCCGCTCTCGACCTGAACGGCAATGTTATGGGCAATCGTGTTGATGTCGGTCCAGCGAGACACGATACCGGCAAAAATCAGAATTGAAACGCCGTTGCCAATTCCGAACTCATCGATTCGGCCGCCAATCCAGACAGAAAGCTGAGACCCTGCAAGGAAAGTTGCCATAATAACAGCCGCCGCGAAGACCCCACTTTTCCCTGCCGTATACTCAAGAGCTCCGTAATTGCGGAGCACGAAGTAATAGCCGATGCTCATGATTGCAGCCATTGCCAGAGCAATTCGTTTGGTGTACTCGTCTAGTTTATCTTTTCCAGTTGTTTCTTTTTGCAGTGCTTCCCAGCTTGGGAGTGCCACGCACAAAAGCTGAGTGATGATGGACGAGTTAATGTAAGGACTCACACCCAACGCAAAGAACGCGCATCGGGAAAGAGCACCGCCAGACAGCATGTTCATGTATCCGAAGATACTGTCATTGGAAAACATCGAATCCAATGCGGTATTGGATACAAACGGAACCGGAATGCTGCATCCAAGGCGGAATACCAGAATGAGAAGGAGCGTAAAGAGAATCTTTTTTCGCAAATCCTCAATCTGCCAGATGGATTTCAGTTTATTCACCGTTATTTCCTCCAAGTGATTGTGATTTGATTTACTCAGGAGCTAATGGCTTGAGTCTGGTTCGGAATCCGGATACTTCTCTGCCGCGTCTCACTGCTGCCAGTGGATGCCGGAAGTGCATTCGGTTTCTTCATTTCAATCTTTGCTGCAATCTGAGCGCCAGGTTCGACTTTCAACATGCTGCACCGGATATAAGTCCCTGCCACGACCGCATGTTCGCCAAAAGCCGCAGTCTGTTCAGATAGACATTCAATGTCGCCGTTGATTTCACCATTGATGTCAGCCTTCTCACGCACCGTAACATGACCTTTGATTTTACCGCCGTGCATCCGAAGCTTGTTGCAAGTCACATTCCCTTCGATGTAGCTGGTTTCCCCAACGCAAGTCACAGTCGATGCAGAGATATGACCCATTACCTTTCCGGCAACCATCAAATCACCTTTAACATCGATGCCTCCGCCGATAACTGCATCTTTGGAAATGACACATACGCTTTCCTTCACAACACCCTCCGCTTCCAGTTGCCGCTGATTCTGTTTCGGCATCAAGATTTCAGATTCTTCATCGAGCCCGGTTCCGTTCTCGCCAACGCCCAATGCTTCCATCACCTGATTCCCAATGCTCTGCTTATGTTCCTGAGCTGCGATAGTCTCAACCGGTTCCGGCTGAGTTTGTGATTTCTTTGTTCCAAACAACTGTATATTACCTCCTAACGAATCACGAATAGCAAATATGTGGTATATCCACATTTTTATTATCTGCGACTCGCAAGCAGGGTCAACCCATCGGATGGTCGATTTTATACTGGATTTCCGCCTGCTTCCTTACTGCTTGATAAAGCTGCGGATAGTTTAGAGCCATCTCCATCACCGCGTCTTTGCCGCTCTGCTTAACGCCCAAAATCTGACCGGTCCCACGCAGTTCCAAGTCCTTTTCAGCAATCTTGAAACCGTCATTGGTCGCCTCCATAGTCTTTAAGCGCTCATTCTCCTTGTCCTTAGACAGAAGCACGCAATAGCTCTGCAAGCTGCTGCGTCCAACACGCCCTCTGAGCTGATGCAGCTGTGCCAATCCAAAGCGTTCCGCGTTCTTGATAACAATGACCGTAGCGTTCGGGACATTCACGCCAACCTCAACAATCGTGGTAGAGATAAGGATGTTAGCCTGCTTTTGAGCGAATGCTTCAATTCCTTCCTGAACTTCTTTGGCTTTCATGTCGCCGGAGATTGCCTTGATTGTCACTTCCGGGTAAGGCTTAAACCATTCTGTCAGCTTTTTGTAGGTCGTCTCAACCGAATCAACGCCTTCCAGAGTTTCCGAATCCGAATCTTCAATCAGAGGGCACACGATATAACACTGATGACCTTCCTTGATTTGATTGTATACGGATTTATAGCAGCTGTTTTCATTTGACCAGATAATGGTCTTTACAGGCTTGCGCCCGGCAGGCATCGTATGGATATTGACGATTTCGGTGCCTTCCCCATACAAAGTGTTCGCCAACGAGCGCGGGATTGGCGTAGCGCTCATGCTGACATTGTGAACGCCGTCTTTTGCTTTCTGCTTGAGTGCTTCACGCTGCTCAACGCCGAACCGATGTTCCTCGTCTACAATCGTTAAACCCAGCTTATGATACTTGACCTTCCCGGAAATCACAGAATGCGTTCCAACAATGATTTGAGCCTTGCCGCTCTCAATCTCTTCGAGAACCGATTTCTCTTCTTTTGCTTTCATGCCACTGCGCAGGAAAACCGTCTTGTACCCGAACGAGCCGAGGATTTTCGAGAACTCCTCATAGTGCTGCGTGGCAAGAACCACGGTCGGAGCCATAACGGCACACTGAAACCCATTCATTGCCATAGCTAATGCACAAATCTCAGCAACGACCGTTTTACCGCAGCCTACATCACCCTGAACCAGGGTATCCACACGTTCTCCGTGTTCCATCTCGGTGAGCATATGTTCAGCAGCGTTCTTTTGGTCCTCTGTCAGCTTGAACGGTAAGACTCCCTGCATCTTGTTCAGAACGTCCCGCGTACTCTTAATTCGACAGAACGACACCTTTGCGGCTTCTGCTTTCTTTGCTTCCAGCTCATAGCAGAACGGATACAACACATCGACCGCTCTGCGCTTTCGGGAAAGCCTGATTTCCTTTTCATCGGTCGGCTGATGTGCCATGTGAATGGCTTCAGCAAGCGGTGGGACTCGGAGCGCCCGCATCTGCGCCAAACTCAAGGTTTCGGCCGAGCATTCTCTGGTATAAGGCAGCGCCAATTTAATGGCATCTTCCAGGTATTCCACCGACATTCCTTTGATTTTCCGATAGACCGGCTGGATAGAGAAAGCTGACGCGATATCCGTCGTGACAAAGTCAGGCGTTGCCATTGTCATGTTGTTGTACTGCTCGTTCCAGGAAACGACTCCGCCAAGCGCAATGACGTCGCCGACTGAAAACTGCCGTGTGCGGAACGGTTGATTGAACCAGAATACCGTACAATAAGTGTTCCCGTCCGTAAGGCGCAGCATGTAATGCTTGCCATCAATAACTCGGCCACTCACGACCTTACCCTTGATGGCAACATGCTCTCCTTGATGATATTTTCCTTCCGCAAACGAGATAGGATTCCTGAAATCCAAGTATTTGGTCGGATAATACCCGAGCAAGTCTGTCACCGTTTCAATTCCCTTGCTGGCAAATTGACTTGCTTTTCGCGGCGTAATACCAATGTCAGTCAACGGCATATTAGCCATATCGTTTACTCCTCTGTCATTCCGTAAAACAATCTGTTCCGGAAGTCCCAAAATTCGTCATGTGAATGTCAAGATATTTTTCGTTGTTATAGTGCTGTAACCTATTTTTGAGCAATGAATTGCGGTTTTCAATGTCGTTCGTATCGATTGCCATATCGACCGCGTCCATATTCCCGACAATTCTACATTCGTTCTTTGAACGAGTCACTGCGGTATACAGAAGATTTCGCTGCTGCAGCTGTTTCCAGCCGGTATCAAACGCCACCACGACTGCTTTGAACTCAGAACCCTGTGACTTGTGAACCGTCATCGCATATGCCAACGCAAATTCAGATTGCATCGTCTTTCTGCTGACAATCATCTCAAAGCATTCGCCATCTACATCGCAAGGGTTATCGAACCTTACTGTATAGGCGTTGCAAATCATCGCGCCATCCTGGTCCAGGGCTTTCGGTTCAAAGCTCGTGATAAAACCCATATCACCGTTTACAAAGCTGCCTCGGTGATTCTTGCACAGCATCACACGGTCGCCGATTCGGTAATCGAATCCCTGTTCCGGCTCGCCTTTCAAAGACTCGATGAACCCGCTGTTTTCATACGTTGCAGGGTTCAGCTTGTCACGAATCAAAAGATTCAAGTCCGTTGCGGAAATGTACCCGCTCCCCTTTTTGCGGACCGGAGTGAGCAAACATACATTCTGAACACCTTTATGAATGCTATCTTCCTCGTATCTGCTATTCAGGTCATTCACTTCGCCGTATTTCCGAACAAAATGAAAGTAATTGAACAACGCTGTGGTTCTGATTTCCATGCCTTTGGTTGCCGGAATCAGCAGGAATGACTCATCTTGTCTAAAAGTACTCGTCTGCTCACCTGCATTGATGTGCATTGCATTTTCAACAATCGCGCCCATATTTCTGTGGCAGGAGGAGAGCTTACATACATTCACTTCTCCGCTGTCAATCAAATCTCGAAGAACATTGCCTGCCCCGATTGCAGGAAGCTGGTCAGGGTCTCCCACTATGACCAGTTTGCAGCCATGAGAAGCCAGTGAGAAGACCATATGCGCCGTTTCAAGGTTGCACATTGAGAATTCGTCAACCACAATCACACTTGCTTCATTATCAAAGCAACCAAAAAACGCTGACTGAATCGTAGATGCTGCATGTCCCGTTGCTTCCCGCATTCTTGCCGAAGCTCGACCAGTAGGAGCACAGAGCAGAATGTCTTCTTCCTTATAGTAGCTGCCTTTTGCAACCTTAAACGCTTCAATGATGGTTTTGATGATAGTCGTCTTACCACTGCCTGGACCGCCAGTGATTACCGTCACGTTCTGACTGTCACTGCCGTATACGGTGTACGCTGCTTGCTTTTGAGTGTCATCCAACAGGAAGCCGTCCTTTTGCTGAACGTTCTGGATAGCTCTGTCCACATCGGCTTTCGAGACCATGCCGCACGCTGCATTCATGCAATGGTGCAATGTATGGCAAAGGAACGTGATGTCGCATTCAAGTGCCCAGTATCGGCGCAGATAAATGCAGAAGAGAGGTTTTCCGCTTGCGTTCCCGCTAGACTTTTCTGCCACCAGCAAGCCTTTCCGTCTTGCGCCATTCACTGCATCTCGTATTGACTGTTCAGGAATTCGTGATTCGTGCAGCTCTTTCTCCACGGTCGTTGCAACGCAAGCCATCAACTGATTCAGCCAAACGAAAGAATGTCCTTCCATCTGCGCCTGCACCTCAAGCGAATGCAGAACGATAGCTTCCACTCTGCGCTGGTCTTTCCTGTCCATGCCCAAACCGACCAACGCGATTCGGTCAGATGCAGCAAATCCGATACCATTCACATCCTGATATAGGCAGTACGGGTTTTCCTTGATAGCAGCCAATGCCTGCTTGCTGTCTCCGTATTCTTTCAGAACGGCATTGATTTTTTGCATCGAGATAAAGGGAAGCAGAAAAGAAATCAATTCCTGGTCTTTTGCGATATGAATATAGGCATCGTGGATTTTCTTTGCTGCCTTTTCTTTGATTCCGGCAAGTTCTGTCAGCTTTTCCGGACTTTTCTCGATTATTTTGAGGGAATCAGCACCAAATGCTTTGATGATTTTCTTTGCCGTTACAGGTCCAACTCCCGGAACATATCCGCTGGTTAGCAGCTCGTAAATAGAGTCCGTGCCGCCCGCCTCATAGTCAATCTCGGCGCTTTCGACCTTGACATACTGTGTTCCCCGCCGCGCATCCTGCTCCCAATGTCCTTGATAAGTGATGTAAGCATTCTCGACCGGATTCGGGATAATACCCTTGAGGACAATGCTCTTGCCGTCTTCAATGCGGGAAGCAACCAGAATCGCAAATCCGCTTTCAGGGTCGCAGAATGGAACATCAACGATTTTGGCCTTGAATTTTGTCGCGCTTTGTACTGCATGTCTGTGGCTATTGAAGCTCTTTTGTGGTTTCATCACTAAATGCCTTTCTGAATTTGCATTACACAAACAATATGCCAGAATTTTTTGCAACAAATTTACACTTCCCTGCGGCTATTGTGGTTGCTCTTGTGTCATTGTATTTTGTTGCTTTTCCGTCTTTAGAGCTTGCTATTCCTTGCATTACATGAATTTGCTTGCCGACAAGGAATACGCTGCCCGGATAGTTGCGGTTCATGTTTCTGTATGTTGGATGGTGCTCTTTTACTTTGAGTTTGCAAACATCATTCGGATGCTCTTTGCGAAATTCTTCTAGGCTGGCAGCTTCTTGCTCCGTTGCTTTATGCCGATTTGTAGCAACCACCTTATCATTGAGTGTGTACACGCGGTTCATATTTTCATTGTTTAATGCTCTTCTATCGTGACGACGGAACTGTTTCAGCTCATACGGCACACAATTGTTGATGGTGCTATCGCAAACATCGATAGGCAAAACAGAGCAGGCGATACAATAAGCATCAAGCCAGTGGTCTTTACTTATACCGTGCGCTGCACGATAGTCGTGGGTACTTTTACCATTGGTCATAAAGGAATGCTTCGGAAAAAGAAAACTTAATTCTTTCGTCAGTGCTGGAATGATTTGATTCAATACACTCAAAGCACCGTACTTTTTGTTGAGTCCAGTTTTCTCTTCAACAAGCTTTTCTTGCCAGGCGACATCTTTGTGAACGAGATTATGATGCTCTGCACATAGACCAACAATATTGGCGATGGTGTTGCTACCATTCTCGGATTTCGGCACTACATGGTGGTAATGCTCAATGGGCTTTTCACAAAACAGACAGTGGTGCTCCTGCATTTCGGAAACAGCATTTTCAAGGCTCCCTTTTTGGTAGAGAGGTCCCCGCTGATATTGCCATTTCTGAATGTTAGGATTATCAAGCCGCATGAACGCGAATTTGTTGACTTCAAGTACAACATCGCTGATGGGGAGAAACTTTTGAATTTTCTTTACCAAATTGATGTGTGTTTGGAGCAGCTGATTTGCGGTGGGTGTAAGCCATCCTTCCAGCCTTGCGCGATTGGTGTACTTTGCTTCTTTGTTTTTGATGCCAACGCAGAGTACATCTTTCTTGCATCCCGGAAGATGACGTTTGATAACACCAATTTCTTTTGCACGTTTGCTAGGATTCTTGCTTTGGGCAGTATCTTGCTTTACACACTTCTTAGAAATGGTGCCATTTGCCTTAGCTCTCCGCTGACGGCGGCAGCGTCTGCCATTTGTGCGCCTTGCGCGGCGGGCTTTTTTGCGGTCTTGCATCAGTTTTGGAATCTTTTTATTGCGAGTTTCCAGATGTGCGGCAAAGACTGCCGTGCCATCTGCTTTGACTACAGCAACACCAATATTGGTTCTGCCGGGGTCAATGCCTAAATATAGGGGCTGCACTACATCGTTGGTTTCATACAGCAGTTGGATAGTAAACGGATTACTTTGTACGACTCGCGCTTTTTGCTCTTTAAGCAGATGGCGCACATGTCCGCCGCGAGTCGTAGGCATTAAAGGTTTACCGTCTTTGTTGAGCACATAAATAGTGGACATATACGCCACCTCCTTTACGATAAGTCTCTCCTGCCGAAGCAGGAGGTTGTGTTTCCCTTGGCTAGATGACGCCTTCGCATGGTTGCAGGCTGGGAAAACCGTACAAGTGCAGCTCGTCATCTTGATGTACAAAAGTACATCCGCCTGTGATATTGAAGAAACTTAGTGGAATGGGGTCATTCCACTAAAATTCTTCAATACCCCAACCATTTGATACTCCTTAATACAACACAAAATGATAATTCGGATACTTTGATTTGAGTAGTTTCCACTTCAACCGAAACGCTTCGGTTTGAATATATTTGCCATTCTTTTGGTCGTATCCCTTTACATCCTCTACCACGACCGTGCCGCTTTTGTCGCGGTAATAAAAATCTGCACGATAATCAATTTTCTGAATCCTTTTCCCCTCATACTGAAAAGCATTCTGAATCGTCAATGGGACCTGCCGTTTCAGCTCCGTGATGCTCCCACCTTTTTCGAGCATCTGCAAATCCAACCACCGGCAATACTCCTTCGTCGAATCGAACACATCCACGATGTCGCCGTGCTCTTTCGCATCCTTGTTTCCTGCTACAAAGCCGTCCCTGTACGCATATACCTTATGATTCCCGTATTTGGGGTGCGTCACTTTAGGCTCTTTGGGTTTACTGGCCTTGACACAGTCTTTTCCACCCTGCACCTGAATGCTCAGAGCAGGGTTCTTTGCTAATGTTTCGTTCAACCATTTCTGTGTCAGCTGCATTTCGGAAGCCTCGGATGATGATGAAAAAAGAAAACTCTTATATTATAATTATATCATTCCTGCACTTTGGTCACAACGATTTGTTGTTTTGTTAATTATCATTTCACAATTACAATTTCTTTCACTATGTAAATCACTTGCGTACCTGTTATTGTATTTCACTTATTTTCATGTCCCTGTTATTGCGTTCCTGTTGTTGTAAATTCAAAATTGCTTTGGATAAACATAACGGAGATTGTTTACATCGACTTTTCTTGCTGCTCTCAGGCGAAGTGGGCATTCAGAAAAACTTGCATAAATACATTATCCTTGGCCTTTGTGGTATTCTGAGATTCTTACTGTTACTTTTTTCATTCCAAACCAATCCATTCAGCTCAACTAAACAGAGATTATTTACGTTTCACTTTTTTCTGTTGAGACTATAACAGAGATTGTTTTCACTCATCTTTATACTTACCCACAATTTAGCAATTCACAATTTCAGTGCTTACCAGGTCCAGCTTTAACGGAGGTTATTTTCGTATTTTAGCTTCTTCTTTTGTTCATAAACCTTTCCATAAGCAAACGGAGGTTCTTTACGTGCAGTTTTTAGTTTGCAGCGTTTTTGTGTCTGAACAATTAAACCGGAGATTATTTTCGTTCCAATTCACTCGGTAATATAGTTTGAGAATGAAATGCCGATATATTACCCCGAGGTTATCTACGTTTTAATTTCGGTTTTACAACAGTCGGGTTATCTGAGATGAGGCAAACCAAGTATTGTAGAGTCCTCATAAAACAGAGGTTATTTTCGTTCAATTTTACTTTCCAGCTCAGTCATTATTCAATTCTCTCCTCCTCTCCCCTACTATCAAGTGTGCTTGACTTTGTGAGTCGTACCAACCGGAGATTGTTTTCTTTCCGTTCTGGATATGATAGCAGCCTTCACTCTTTCACAGGCGTATCGTCAACCCGAGGTTCTTTACGTTCGTTTTTGGGAGTGTCACTATGAGAGCGGCTTGGTGGAGGTTATTTATATTGATTTTGGGCATTCCTCTACTCTCGACTCGTTTTTTCTAAAACAGAAGTTATTTACGTTAGTTTTTCGCTGTATTGTAAAACGAGGTTATTTACGTTCAACTTTCTGAACTTACAAATTGCCCAAACGCTTCATGGCATTTCCTGAACGTAGAATTACACAATATTTAACAGGTTGTAATTTATACCGCATAGTTCCCATGCATTTTTAGCTGTTTTTCATCGGAATTCATCTGTAAGTGCAAATTCAAAACTGCTACGTTAATTTTCTCTTATATAGCTTCGTCATTCCTGTTTCCACATCAGCATTATCATCGTGTTATCGTGCTTTTATTTCAGCGAAGCTGAACCAAATTTGCAACGTAAATAATCTCCGATTCCTTTGATACATTACTTTATTTTGTGAGTTGTGTCTACTATTTGTATAATATGCTTATCATTGTCCATTTTGGATGTTATTTTGACCCATAGAATAATGACATTTGCCATAAAACAAACTATTATATTATAAGCAGCCCTGTGTGAGCATGGTACGGTAGCTGTTCCGTTAGGAATTGCTGTAAGCATTTACCAGAGATTCTTTTTATTAGATTTTGAGGTTGAACGAGCAAAGCATCAGTCATTTCAAACGGAGGTTCTTTACGTTCGTTATTTTTTCATGAGAAATTAGCGTAAGTCAGACCGACCACCACAAATTTGGAAGTTTCACACTTTCTTAAACGGAGATAATTTACGTTACGTTTTTGTCTCTGGCGTGGTTAAAGAACTTTTCCAGAAGCATATAAAGTCTCAAGCGTGATGCACTGCAAAACTGAGGTTATTTACGTTGCATTTTTGGGTAATGATACTTGACCGAGTGCTACGACTAAAACAGAGATTATTTACGTTCGCTTTTGTCAATACTTTCTTCAATGTAAGACCGCAGCTGGAATGCTACTATAGTCTGACCCATCATTTTTGTTCCGAGTCGTACCAGTTCTCCCCTCCCCTGCTAGTTAAAGAACCCGACATTGCATAACGGAGATTATTTACGTTGCATTTTTTCTCCGCCATTTATGCGAAGAAATAGCTTTGAAATAATTCTATTCAGGATGAGCTCGTACTCACAATCAAAAGCAGAGGTTCTTTTCGAGTCAAACAGAGGTTCTTTTCGCAAGTTAACCGAAATAAAGCTCTGTTCCCAAAACAAACAATCTACTCCGAAACGCAAAACAAGCTCCCGTGAAGAGCAAAACAAACTCTTTTTACAAGCAAAATAAACTCCGTTTCTTCTATATATAATAAAGAATAAGTAATAAAAGAATAAAATATAAATTGCATCTAAAAAGAAATAAGAGAATCGTAATTCTAACCAATAGAACCTTGACATTATGTGACATTTGTTGTAAACTAAATTATAATGTTCTTAGTGTAACCATTTTTAGGAAAAGCTTTCTTTGATGGTTTGCTGCATATTAAAAGAAAGGCTGAGCAGCCATCTGGCTTGTCTCAAATCGACGATGAAAAAGAAAGACAGCAACGCAAAAGCTAATGATAATGTTGAGTCAGTTGTTGGTGAAGTTCTCAGTAATGAGGAAGTTCAAGAACAGATGGCATTGGCTCAACTACCCGAGGTTAAAGCGCTCAATAAGTCTATCATCACGAAAAGCAATGACTTGATTCAAAAGACAAAATATTCATTGCCTCGAAATGAGCAAAAGATTTTGCTGATTATGCTATCCAAAATCGACCAGCGTAATGATAGAGATGCATCGAAATACTACACCATCACATTCCAGGAATTTTCAAAGCTCACCGGCGTTGATATTATGCGCAGCGGTTATAAGCCGCATCTGCAGCAAATTGTTGAGAACCTGGAAAACCGTACATTCTGGGTTCCAGATGGACCGGACCAGTTAAAAACCATTTCCTGGATTAGCAAGGGCTCCCGTGTCAATTTCAAAGATAAAACCATCCAGATGCGTTTTAACCCAGATATTTGGAAAGACATCGCGCAACTGACGAGCAATTACACTTCTTATAGCATTGAGTATCTGCTCACAATGCAAAGCACCTATTCGATGCGTATTTACGAGATTGTATTGTCCTATGATAACGGAACCAGAGAATACAACTACACGAACGGCGTGATATTCGAACCAGTCACGGAAGCTGTGCTTCGTAAATTCCCAGACAAGCAAAATAAGCTGAAGGGTTACAAATACAAAGTCTTTGACATGGAAGAATTCAAAGGAATGCTTTCCATGCCGTCCAAAGATGAAATACTGCGCAGTAAAAAGAGCAGAAAGACGGAAAGTAGCTCTGAGCCCAAATTCAGTAGAGAAAAAACTGTTTCTGAGAAATATAAGGTCTTTTCTGATTTTGAAAAGAACATTCTTGCACCTGTCAAAGCCGAAATCAATGAAATGACGGACCTCTGGTTCGACTACGAACCGGTTCGCCGCAAAGGTGTCAGAAAGTACGAATTCCTTTATATATTCATTAAGTACAAGACCAAAGAAGAGATGAAAAAGGTTCGTGCCTTTCATGAAGAGCGGCAGAACCTTGAAACCGAAGTTGGCAGGAAGCGTAAATCCCGCCGCGTAGTGAGTCTTGAAACTCTTGAGCAATACAACCTGCCGCTTTCCGAAGCTGTAATGAGCATGAGCTATAATATGGCGCGAAACGAAGTGAAAGCCAAAGCTCAATACCAGGACTATGAAGAAAAGCTGACGCCGGAAGAACGCAATATTTTTACCGATGTGTTTACCATTGTCGGCAAAATCTTAACCAGCACTCGAAATCCTGAACATAACAGAGAAGCTTTTAATGCTCTGAACCGAATCATTAAAGACAACAACGGATTAAAGACCTGGACGTTCGGTATCGCAACAAGGTACAAATCTTTGTTGGACGCAGACGGCGGAACAAAGACCGCCAACTATTACCGCAAAGTTATCTTCAATGATTTGATTGAAAGCTCAGCAACTACAATCGCATTGGGCGAGAGAGCCATCAAGGCTCACGAAAACGGCCTTAATAAATTGATTGATTTCACCACAACGTTCGATGACGACATAAATGAATAAATCGAGGCTCACCATTTGGTGGGCCTTTTTTCTTTGCCAAAAAATCAGAAACGAATCTACACCAACAGGAATTCAAGTTCTTGAACGGAGAGAAACGCCCTATGGTTCTGTTTTCAGATGCAAAACCGAATTTGCACCAACAGGTACGCGGGTTCTAGTGGGCGATAAAAAGACCGGCATCGTGGCAAGCAAGTGAAAATCGAAATTATACCAACAGGAACTTGCGTTCCAGATAGGGGATGAGTTGTACTTTGTTTATCGCCGTAGGCGCCAGCGATAAGGCATTGGCAGTCAAGAATGAATTTGCACCAACAGGGATTCGAGTTCTTGACGGCTTATAATTCGTATTGAAAGAAGCATCCTCTAAAGTTCGCGTTGACATTTAGCTAAAGCATGTTATAATTAAATCATTGATTTGTTGGTGTTGACATTTTGTGCGATTTGCGTAGGCAAATGAAATCGGAACTGTAAAGACTTGCAATCTAAAAATCGCGCTATCAAGCCAAACACCAAGACAAAACTGAAATTATAATAACAGGTACTCAAGTGATTTTACCCTTGAGTAATGAGGTGCGCAACATGCCAGCAAAAGTCATCACAGTCGCGATTGAGAAGGGCGGAACAGGGAAGACCGTCACCGCTTCGAACCTAGCATATCTGATGGGGGAAGACGGAAAGAAAGTGCTGTGCATTGACACAGACCCCCAAGGCAATTTGACCAGTGCTCTCAGTGACGGGAAAGGTGAAATCACAGAAGGGCTGTATGAGGGGCACGCTCTCTATGATATGTTTAGCGGCTTTCGATATACAAAAACCCGTGATTTCATTGTGCCGACTGAGTATGGCGACAATGTTGACATGATTCCCGGAAGTGCTCAAACGCCGAAAATCAATCAGAGATTAGCTGACTTGTTTGATGACGCGAATGTTCTGGCCAAAAGCGGAGCAATAAAGCGCATTGAGAAGATGTCGGACTTCCTGTTCTATTTCCTGGAGCAAGTATTGGATGACTATGACTACATAATTATTGATACGCAGCCGACTCGTGATTCCTTGCTTCTTACCAACGCAATCAGTGCAGCCGACTACATCTTGATTCCCATGATGTGTGACGCTAACTCCCGAGAGTCAGCGTTCAGAACGTTTGCGCTGTGCAATGAGCTGTGTAATGTGCCTGGAAGCCGCATCAAAGGTGTTGGAGTCTTACTCACAGCAGTAATTAAGAAAGCTAAGGCAGCCAGATTGATTCGCACACAATGCCAGGATGTATTAGGTCCGGCTTTGTTTGAGAATGAAATCCCGAACAGTATCAGTGTTGGTATGTCTGTGACAAATTATCAGCCTGTATGTTTCTATGCGGCAAAGCAGCCTGTCTCGATTGCATATCAGCAGGTATACAAAGAATTGATGAAGCGTTTGACAAAGCTGGAGGCGAAGTGAAATGGCATTGACAAAGAAGAAGGGGCCTGTAACTACACCCAAGCTGCCTAATATTGAAGCGTTGAAGAAGGTAAACAACAATAGCGCCGGTGCATTCTATAACGACTTACTCAATGCAAAGCACAAGATAGAATACCAAAACCGTGATATATCCCTCTATAATATCCGAACCAATCCCGACAATGAGATATTCCGTGAAATAGATGACGATGAAGATATTCGGATTCTTGCGGATGATATCAAGCGGAACGGCCTATTACACAACCTGGTTCTGTTCCCGTCCACAGAAGAGGGGAGAGAGGTCTATGTCCTTCTTTCTGGTGAAAGAAGATATCGAGCCCTCAAGCTGCTTGTCGCAGAAGGGGATACGTCCTGGCAAATTGTTCGGAACTGCAATGTTATTACAACAGAGCTTTCTGACAATGAAAAGAAAGTGCTGCTTTACAGCGCCAACCTGCAGGTACGCGGTGGCCTAAATGATGAAGCAGTTCGCAGAAAGGCTGTATCTGAATTCATCGAATGCCTCCTGAAAGAGCCTTATAACATGAATAGAACAGACGCTCTGAAAGCAATCAAGAGCGTAAGTTCTGTAAACCCGAAAACCATCGACAGAGATGCAAGGCTCGAAGATAAGCTGAAAGGGAGTCTGAAAGAACTTCTTGATGCCAAGTTCCTGAGCCGCAGCGAGTGCGAAAGCTATCTGCGATTCGATGATGAGAAGCAGGAAGAGATTGGCGAAAAGTATCAAGAGCTCAATGCAGTGGATTGTCACGGTGACACCGGGGAAGAAGCAGGGAAGAACCACATTGAAGTGATGCGCGATACGCTTCACGATACGTTCCGGGAATACCTGTTCAGTGCCTTGCAGCAGCGTACCAGAGCAGAACACGAAGAAGCTTATAAGAACGCCATTGAGTATTTTGATAGCGAACTGCAGGAGCTCAAAAAGAAAGCCGAAGAGTTCGGAATTATCAAAGAGTGTAATGCCCCGGAAGAAGTAGCAGACTTTGAGTACGACGCAAAGAAAGAAGCAGCCAAGGACGTTGCCAAGAAGGAGAGGGAAGCGGCAGACATCAGTGTAAGTGCCGTATTAAAGGCCACTCCGACAATTATCAAGAAGCTGCAGCGAGTCTATGCAAACAAGAGCTATGAAAAAGCATTAAGCCATGTTTCCCAAGAATCGAGAGATTCTGACATCGCAGCGCTCGAAGAAGTAATTGAGATGGCAACAAAGCTGAAAGAGAAAATTGAAGCCGTCGATTAAGGAAAAATCAAATGAATAGCGAAAAAAACATAATTGCGGTGCGTTTTCGTTCAGACTTTGCAGAGATGCTTGAAATTCGCGCGTGGTATGAGGGAAGTCGTTTAGGAACGCTAACAAACCGATTGATTAGAAACGAACTTCAAAAAGTCAGCAGGGTAGGGGAGCGGTACATCATCTCTAAAGGTTCTGCCGAATATGACGAGTTAGTAGCCACCGAAGGGCTAGATGAATCATACTATCTCTTGCCAGAAATTGACGAAATCATATCCTTCATGCCGACCAATGAAGGCAGGCGCGGAACGAAGCTGATGAAAAACAAGCAGGTATCGTTATACCTGGCCGAAGATGAAGTAAATCAGCTAAACAAAGTCGTTTATGCACAGGATGTTTTTGGAACCTATAACAGCGAGAAAATTTTGTCATACCGCTATGCAATCCATGGATTGCTCCTGAATACCGAACTTCTAAAAAAACAGATTCACAAAGATATCTAATACATACAGCGGATATGCAGCCAAGAAAGTGCTTGGAATGTGTATTCGCTGTTTGCATTTTGCAAGAAATGAATTCATACCAACAGACACGCGAGTTCTGTGTGATTTGGGTGTCAAGACAAGTTGCCTAACCGAATGTCGGTATGGATTGCAAAAACTAAAAGTCCCCCCTATATTTCGCTAAACGCCGATTTAGCGAAGTTGCGAATCGAACGCAAAATAGTCCCCTTTTCGTTATTTTTGAAACTAAACTAAAAAATGCAAAAGAAAAAGCCCCAACCAGAAGGTCGGGGCTTCAATGTTATTAGGCAAAGCTGTAGTTTGCTACAACTCTCACAAGTTCTTCACGAGTTTGCGAGTCAGATGTTGCACCGCTCACAACGGTCCATTCGGCAGCTTTAGCATAATCGCCAATCAGCATACCAGCCTGAACCCAGTTTGCAAGAGAGCGCATCGAGTTCACGTTGCCATCGGTAGCACCACAAGTCTGGCACTTCTTGGCAATCTGGTGAATGCAGTCAACCATCGCTTGCAGCGGAACATCGTTGCCGCAGCCAGTCATACCCTTAATACGCTCAATGATGACTTTATCATCCGGGCATTTCATGTCAACGATGAGATGGTGGCGGTCGATGAACGACTGGTTCAACGGTCGGCAGCCTTCCAGGTCAACGTTCAACGTGGAGATGATGATGCAGTCAGGATGACGATGCAGCATCTCACCTGTCGGTAGAACGACGCAGCCAGTTTCATCCAGCAGACCGTTCAGGCCAGGCATGACAGACGGACGCGTAATCAGAGAAGGCTCCTGCAGCTCACATACCCAACCATTGCGGATGGCGCGAACCAAAGGACTCTCAACATAACGGAAGCCCTGGCCGCAAGCCTCGGAACAAAGCTTCATCTGCTTGCGGAACAGCTCGGTCATGCACTCTGTTTCGGTAGCGTCTGCTTTGGCAACACCAGTGATAGCTTCATACGCGGTCACGGGGTCCATGCTGATATCAGTCGCGGTCGGCAGGTCTTTGAATAGCTCCTCATTGATGCTATCGTCAGAATCAGAAGCATTGACAGGCATCATATCGCCTATCAAGTTGTACATTTCAGTACCGGCATTGCAGGTAATGAAAGTGTAAGGCAGGCCAAGACCGGCTGCAATCGCACGAGCACCAGCAGTCTTGCCGACAGACGGGTCACCACGCAGCATGATATTAGTCATGGGGCGCTTGGTGTTACGAGTGTTAGCAATCAAATAGCAAGTCGTTTTTACCTCTTCAGGGAGAATGTATCCGTCATCCAGCTGAGGAATCAGGCCCTTCTCTTCATCAGAGAGAATACGGTTGTTGTCCGCAAAATAGCCAACGAAGTCCTTCACGGACTTAAACTTGAACTTGCTGGTTCCGGAGCCTTTTTGGTCACTCATAAACTGAAAAGTGCCCCAAACCAAATCGGGGGAAAATTTCTTGCTCTTGGCAAGGCTCTGAGTAACACTCTTCAAATTACCGTTGTTAGGATATTTTGCCTTGAGGTCCGTGTCTTGCTCTAACATTGCGTCACACGCAGTACCAGCCAAAGCACAAGCGTACTTGACTTTTTGGGTAGTGTCGGTTTCTGCAACATACTTCTGAAAGATATCCTCAAAACCGTCAACACGATTTTGAAAATCGCCCCACAGAAGCAGAAAGAAAGGTGCAAGGCCAGTCTTAGATGCGTCTAAAGGATTTCCATTCAAGCCATTAGAAGCATACATCTGCCCAGTGCCTCTATCGTAAGCCAGGCAAAGCGTATTTCCCAAATGGTCAATTTCACATTCCTTGTAGATATTGTTGTCTACCCACTCAGCCATTGTTCGACCATCTTTATTGCAGGAATACGCGCCTACCTTGCGCCCATTCTCAATCATCTCAGCGCGGCACAATGCCTTCGCGAAATCTGCTGTTATTTTGCCGGGCACACAGTGCCCATTGGTCTGGTATACCCCGGCCTGCTTTACACTGGCAGCGGTAGGGTCATCAATAAACCTCGTTCCGATGCCTAGCTGGGCATCATGAAAGAAGTCGGGCAGCGCAGGGTCGAGCAAGTCATTGGTTTTGCCGGTCCACCATAAATTCTGAGTATTCATAATTTTTCCTCCGATAAATTAAAATAGTCGAGACCAGCAAAAGTGCCAGTCTCGACTTGAATTAGTGTGTAATCGCCCGTATAGCCTGTTAGCACAGCTCACGGGGCTTAGAATTGATGATTAGAAGGGCAAGTCATCCTCTTCCTCTACAGCATCGAATTCGTCGGCCCCATATTCACCGTAAGTCGGTGCAGTAGGAGCAGAGGACACAGGGGTAGCAGCGGGAGCGGCGGCAGTACCATTCTGAGTATTTTCTTTACTGCGGTTGGCGAAGGTGGCCTTGTCAGCCCAGACAGTATAAGAAGTACGGTTTTCTCCGTTCTTGTTCTTGTAAGAGCTGCTGGTCAAAGTACCGGCAACCATGATAGGGTCACCTTTATGGAAGTGGCTTGCAATAAATTCTGCAAGCTTACCGGATGCAGCAACAGTCACAAAGGAAGTGACATCGGCCCACTTACCATCCTTCTGGTAAGAACGATTGCTGGCGACCGTAAAGGTTGCCACGCTATTTCCATTCTGAGTGGAACGGGTAGTTACGTCGGCAGTCAAATTGCCCATCAGAAGACCTTCGGAAAAGTTACCGTTGACATCATGCTGAATCGTTGCGGCACTCAGGTAAGTGTAGAATTTCTTCTGCCCGTCCTTATCATAAGAACCGGATTCGAAGCGGCCAGTGGCCAACACAGGTGCGCCTTTAACAAGCTTCGCTCGCAGGTTGTCGCTGATAAATTTCTTCGGAGCGCGAACCGGGATAAAAGAAGTCTCCTTATTCTGTCCACGGTCTACCGCAACACGGAACCCAACGTATGTGTTGTTGCCAATAGTGAATTCTTCTGCATCAGCAGTAAGACGGCCGATGATGGTGAAAATGTTAACGTTAGTCATGATTTTGTCTCCTTTCAAAAGACAGTTAATAAATAAAAAAGGCAGGCTCCCCAAACAAATGAGAAGTCTGCCTTACGACGAGATTGTTAATTGTACGAGCGCATATAGCGCCTAATAGATGGTATCTATCGTACAATATTCATTGTATCGAGTTCGCATATATCGTCAAGCATTTTTGGGATGAAATCACACAATCGTTGCGTGAGCAGTGAGCCAGTCACCTACTTTGTTGTACAGAACCGTCTGGTTCACATATTCTTCGCCGTAGTATTTCTGAGCCTGTTGGACACTCAAGGAATCATCACCAAAATAATCGCTTACATCGGCATCGGTGACCTTGATTTTCTCTGCTTCAGCCACAGCCTGAAAAATCAGATACGCCTTTACGCTTTCTTCAATGCGGTCATTGTAGCTGTCGAGCAAGGCATCCTCAGTATCGTAATCGGTGGTTTCCAGGTACTCGTCCATGGTCTTACCCATGTTCTCGGCACTTGCTTCGATTTCCTTGCGGTAAGTATCACGCTGGTCATCAATGAGGTTCTGAGGAATTTCGGAAACAACGGAGTTATCCATCATATAGTTATAGATGGCAAGGCCCAGAGCATCTTTGGTCAAAAGCTCATTGTAATACTGTTTGAAAGTATCCACGGAATTGACCAGAGTGCCATCCTCGGTGTAATACTTGTTATCGCCGAAGCAGTTCACGATAGAGTCATCCGTCAAGGTCAGCTCAGAGACATCCTTGAGTTCGATGCGGAACTGAACATCCTGACCAGCCAGGCTCAGAGTATTGCCCTCGGAATCCGTGGTGTCAGGGTAGCTGTCGGGGAAAGTCACGGTGATGTCAAACTTCTCACCGGCAAAGTGCCCTTCAATCTGGCTCTCAAAGCCATCCACGTAAGACCCCTGGCCCAGCACGATTTCAGCGTCCTTTGCAGAACCATTCGGGAATTCATCACCATTGTAGGAGCCGGTATAATCCACAGTTACACAATCGCCTTCCTGCGCTGCACGGTCCACGGTGGTATGTTCACCGTAAGTCTGCTTAATCTGCAGCAAAGCGGAATCCAGAGCGCCGTCTTCCATGTGCAGGTCTTCAGTCTTAAAGGTCATATGGTCATAGTCATCCGGAAGAGTAACAATATTCTTGGCCTTGACACCAGCATAGTGACCGTCCTTTTTTAGACCCGCACTGTAATCAATGTCCAGCGCAGTCTCGACGGTTGCAGATTCTTCAGTGGCAGTAGAAGAACTGTCACTGCCGGACACAGCAGTCGATGCATAGCCAGACATGATGATGGATGCGGCCAGAGCAGTTGCAAGGATAAAGGAAGTTTTACGTTTTTTCATGTGTTATCTCCTATTGTTTAGAATGTTATTTTTACTGGACTTGCAGAATGCTGTTCAGCAAATCTTCATTGTTCGTGACGGCCAGGAAATTGCGGTCAGTGCCTTCCACGAGATAGGTCTTGCTGCTGTCGGAGTCAGCATAATCAGAGCGAGCAACTGTAAAACCAGAAAGTGTCTGCTTGGTATCCGTGAACTGAATATCATCAGCGTTGTAGGATGCAGGTGCAAACACGACCTCAGAATCGCCATCTTTGACCAGAACGCGCTCATTCGTCAGACTCAAAGTGCGTCCATCAAAATCGGCAGGCACATTATCAAGCAGCAAGGAAGCACCATCATTGGCAGGTGCGGCACTGCTCAGCAAAGCGGTTACTTCTTCATTTGCTGCATCATTGATGCTCTCATCGCCGGTAGCACCGTATGTAGCAATCACAACAAGTACTTTACCGTTCCCGATACCTTCAATGCCGGTAATCATATGAGTGGCACCGTCTTCGTGTTCGGTCATTGTACTATTGCCCAGATAAGAGCTGTCGCTCACCATACGGACAAGATAGGTTACTCCATTGCGCTCATACTGCAAGGCCGCGCCATCGTACTTGATACTGTCTGCACTGTCTACAGCGACCGCTACCTTGGATTCGCCATCAGTAATCAGGAAAGTCGAGGAACTCAGCGTCCAGGTGCTTCCATCCGAAGTCATAGATACTACAGGAGTCAAGGCTTCCTGATTTTCAAAATTAGTGTCGGTCATCGCAACATCAGCCGAGATGTTCAGATTACTTCCAGTAGACGGATAAACGATAGAATCACTCTTACGGCTTTCAGCAATCGTCATGCCCATAACGACCACGGATGCGGCAAGAACTACACAGCTGACACCCAGAATGACATTGCCGCCTTTGTGGGACTTAACAACCACTTTAGGCTTAACAGTTTTTTTCTCGGTATCTTTCGCTTCAGGTTTTTTCTCCGGTTTCTCTTCCAGTTCTTCATCTGCATACGGATTCTTGAATCCACCAAACGAAGGAGAGACAAAAGAGTCGCTGTCATCATCCTGCTGATTGTTTTCGGGTTTAGCGACAGGCTTTTCCTCAGTGGCGGCAGGAGCCGCTTCCATAACGGGTTTTGTTTCAAACTCATCGGAAGGCTTGCTCTGCTGAGAAGAGCCTTTCGGACGGAATTTATGTTCCGGTGTGGGGATAGGCGTTACGTTCTGAACGTTCCCTTTATTCACGGTGTCTGCCTTGTCCTTCTCGGCTTCCGACACGGGAGCGGGAATGGTAGTGGACTTATCGTCCTGGACCTTTTCAACTTTCACGAACTGAGAAAGGTCGAGTTTGGTTTCAGCGGGAGTATCCTCTTCTTTCTTCTTGTTCAGGTCCTCCGCAAAAACCGTGGTCCAGGGCTGATTCGTCCGAGTCACATAGGGCGGTTTCTTCAATTCGCCAGACTTGTTCTGGTTGTTCTTTTCGTTGCTCATAAATTAGGGCAAGGAGACCCGCGACTTCAGTCGTGGGAGGAATTGCCCGTTCACATCCTTTCAATTAAATAATTTGTTGCGGGCTCTAAAAGTCGCAGCTTTTTGAATGTCACGCCTTTAGAGATGCTCGTACCATCCAGCTTTTTAAGCGCAAAGCTCCCCGAAGAGCGACGTCCGGAAACGAAGCATTCTTGCCCTTTGTAGAGAACCTTATCCCAAAGACGGAACCCTTCAACGAGATAAGGCATTTGGCTCCGTTTACGGATACCCTTTTTAGAGAAATTTGCTTTATGAGTTTGCCGATTATGGTGTCTGATAGCCTTTGTACGGTAGCAAACGCTGCAAGGCTCAGCCAGTGGATGCTTGCTAATGCAACGAGCATCGTTTGTATGACTCTTCTTGATGTCATTTTGCTCACGGCGCATTTTAGTGATATAGCCATAAGTTCCCTGAACAGGGATAGGCAGCTCTTCTTTCAAACGTACCATTAAGGTTTTGCGCATGATTCCCATGAAAGCAGCATCACGAAGAGGCTTGCCGCGTTCCTTGCCGTCAAGGGTCACTCTTCCTTTGTGAAGGTTCTTGTGACATGTGGTACACAAAGTAACAAGGTTGCTTGGAGCGTTGCCGCCAGTCTTACGGCTTTCGAGATGATGTACATGCAGCTTGACTACTTTTTTGGCAGTATTATGAGTACCACAGCATTGACAAGTGTAATGGTCACGCTTCAAGACATACTGACGGACATTGTATTCGTCGTACATCTCGCCAAGCTGATAGTCTGTTCCTACAGGAAGAGGCTTTCCAGCAAGCATTGCCTTCAAGCGCTGCGTGTCAAACTCTGCTGTTTCTACTCTTACAAGAGAGATAGGCAAAATTTTGCAGATATGCTTGATGACGGTAATATGCTCTTGAATTTTTACCTCAACCGAAGGTGCCAGCCAGCCTTTATGCTTGCTGTGGACGCGGTTATCAAATCTTGGTACGCGATAGCGGGTCTTACGGTTGCGTCTCGAACGGCGGTTCTGCCTGCGCGTAGAAAGCAATTCTACTACATCGCTGCGAGGAGTAAACTCCTCGCTGTAAAGTTCTCGCTTTTCCGTAGATGCAGATAAACCGACATGTTTACTGCCAGCATCTACACCCAAAGTGATGGGTTGTTTGTATCCCGCACTTCCGAACAGGAGCTTGATTGTAAACGGTGTGCGTTTTACAACGCATGCTTTTTGCTGTTTTAACAGCAGACGAGCTTTTCCAGGTGAGCACGGTATCAAGGGTTCGCCGTGCTTGTTAAGTACATACACATATTGCATGATGCCATGCTCCTTTCGATAAAATTGCAGCTAAAAAGAAGCTGCTCACTCCTCCGAAGAGGGTTAAAATCCTTCCCCAAGGTTATAAACGGCTTGATGCAGCCACACCTGTCGGCTTTGCCTCAGCTTTACGTGATGTGTTGCCTTAGAGCGCACGGCTAGGATTTACACCGTACGGTAACTGTCTATTCGCTTATAACGGGGCGCAACTTAATGCGCAAAGGGTAGTCAACATATCCTTGCGGACACTTCTAAAGCGTAGACTTACCGGAGCAAGCCCGCGACTTTAGTCGTGGGTTATTGACTGCTTTTCCTCCTCAAGCCCGGTTGAAGCAGACAATGCGAACATTGTAGGCATCGCTCAGGCAGGTATACACGATAAGGTCCGCAGTACCCCAAACGACCGTTCCGTCATTTTTCTGCAAAGCATCAAAGCCAGTCACGTCGTTGTGTCCGTCAAAGGCATCCACACAGATATAATTGATTTGCTCGCCAGATGAAGTGACGACATATGCGGTCGAGCCGATTGCCACGGATGTCAGACCAGGCATTTCGTTATCCGCAACGATATTGCTGCCGCCATCTTGTGGTGCTTTCGGGAAAACACATGCGCTGTCTTCACGGTTGCAGGTTTCCTGGTCCGTGTTGTTGTAGAGCGCAACGTCTACCCCAGCTGCAGGAATATGCAATCGGCCACAGAAGTTCGGGTATTCGTTATCGTCGTTATAGTTCGGACCTGCCGGTGCTGCTTCTGCCTGTTGTTCGGCCTTTGTTTCTTCCTTTTCTTTTTCGGAGTCCTTTTCTTCCTGGATGTTCTTCAGCTTGTTATCGATTTTCTGAATAGAAGCCTGAACATCAAGAGTCTGACTGACGGGTGTTAATTCCGTGTTCCTAACCTCAGTAGAAAGAAGTTCAAGGCGGCTGGCATCCACATCAAGTGTCGGCTCCAGCAGCGCAGATGACTGAGCCGAAAGAATTGCCTGTGTTGCGAAATCTGCTGCCTGCTTATTTCGCTCAGCATTTCGTTTGACATCCATCAGAGAAAAGATAGATGCGAGCAAAGCAGCAATGCCAAGCAGCAGCGCAACGATTTGTTTGAGAGTCTTCATTATTTTGCTTGCCTCTGACTTGCAACCATTTTACGGATAATACGATTGAGCTGGAAAATGGGAGACCGGCTCAACATTCTTCATTATTCGCGATTCGCACATTTCTGCAAGTTTAAGAACATTTAGGCGAATTCAGCACTTAATGAAATCAGAGGTCTTCTCTTCAAAACTAATTTGGCCATTACTCTGCTGGGCTTTTTTGGAGGAGCTCCTGCCCCGCTTTCGGAAACTCTGGTCAAACGGCTGAGTTTTTTTGGGGAAATCAGGATTCTGCTTCTTCTCATTTGCAGGTTTCTTTTGCAGTTCCGTGGGAGCTTCTGTGGCACCCTGTTTCGGCTTTGACGTCTTTGCTTGACTTTCGCCAGGATTCGGTTTCAGAGCGCCCGTTCGCTTATCCGTGATAGGCTTTTTGGGCTTTTTCACTTCCTTTGACGGTTCTACCTTGCGAGTAATGTTAAAGCCCGCGAGGGCCGCTTCCCTGTCCGCCTTTGGCCGCTGAGCCGGTGCTGACGGAGCAGTTTTCGATTCAGCTTTTTGCGTCTGAGGAACATCAGTTTTTTGAACGGTGCGGGGTTGAGCTGGATGGCTTTCGGCAGGTTTTGCAGGCTCGTGAGGTTTGACTTTAGGCTCGGTCACGACTGCTTTGGGAGTGCCGAACGCATTTGTCTCTTTTGCGGGCAGGTCAGGAACTTTAATCGCGGGGCTGTCAACGGTATCGGGTTCAGAAGAAGCAGGGATATCGAAGTCCATCATATCCATATCCGGTTCCTCTTCATGCTCATCCACATCATCGGGAGGATTGAATACGTCAGCATCATCGTCCGCGAACGGGTCCTTTTCATCATCCATGTCAATGCCGCTGGGGTCAAATGACAGACCAGCGTGGGAATCAGAATTTTCGGCGAATGGGTCCTGCGTATCGTCATCATCCACAGGCAAATCAAAGACCGACTCTTTTTCGGGCTTCGGTTCAGGCTCCGGCTCTGACTCAAAGATGTCCGCAGAATCAAAAGGCTCAGCGGCATCTGCATTTTGGGGAGTCGATGCTGCTTTAGGGGCGAGAGGAACGATAGGCTCAGATTCATCTGCCAGAACGTCAAGGATTTCGGAAGGCTCCGGGTTGATTTCGGTGTGGATATTTACCTTGACATTTACAGGTTCTTTGTTGTCGATTGGAGTGGCTGTCTCGACCGTTCCAGGACTCTTGGGCGGTTCTTTTCGAGATGTTTCAGCATGTGCTTCTTGATGCTGCTCATAGTCTCTATCCAACTTGCCTTTGTCCTGATATTTTTCAGAAATTCCTTCAAGGATAATAGACGCCTGAGATGCGACAACATCAGAATCCGAGTTCTTCCCTTTTACCTGTTTTGGACGCTTAATGAATTCGCAGGAATCAAACCAAAGTTCATCATCTAATAGAGGAATGTTCAGATAAATCAGCAAAGAGGCAGATACTATCGTGATTACCGATACCCACCAAGTCAATGGATACAGGATAAGAGAAAAGCCATAGAGCACGAAAGCAATATTGCGAGCTGTGCGGCAATTTGTTTTGAGCGTTTCTTCTTTCGCACCGTCAAATTCCGGGTATGAATCGTTCTTGCCGGGTTCATGATAAATAATGTAGCAGTGCTTGCCGTTGACTTTGTATTGAAGCAGAGTTACGACCATGGGCTCGTTTCCGCACGCTATCAAGGCTTCCTTGAATTTCTTTACCTCGTGGCGATTCAGACGCAAAGCAACATAATCCTTACAACCAGGAACTTCTAATTTAAGAGCCGTGTTGCCGGTATCCGTCACAACGATTTCAAGTGCCGTTGCTTCCAACAATTTACTGCGTCTTTTATAGGTTTTACCCATAACCACGATTTCCGTCAGAGTTCTTGTATCCTTGGTTACCCTGCATGAGAACAGGCAGCATACGAAGCATAAAAGAACAATCATCGGAAAGTTCATTCCGTATCACTGTCCTTCTTATGGTTTCTGTTATCCAACACAATCAGCCTGGGTTTATTGGCAACGTTCTGGAAGTTTACTTTCTTCACGCTTGCGCCAACCTCTTGCGTTGCGGCCTGCTCTTGAACCGGTTCCTGTGCCTTTTTCGCGGTCGAGGAAGCCGGAAAGCACTGCTCGATACTGACGAGCGTTTCGTTGTTCATTCCCTTATCGTCTTCAAGGCAAAATAGCATGTTGTAGGTTCCACCAATATGGTAGTCACGGTCCTTTTGCTTTACGGTGAGGAAAATGTCGTGGGAAGCTGTGTCACGAAGCGGATTTCCCTCTTCATCTACCGGGACAAACCTCCAAGTCTCTTTAATGCCGGTCATGTCACGCTGCTGGTCAGCCGAGACGGCCAAAGCCTTTACCGTGACATATTTCCCGTCTTTCGCCCTCTGTACAACTCCCAGATATTCCACTACAAAATACCCGGCCACGAAAAGTCCAGCAGCAATGAGCACAATCCTTCGTGTATACAGAGCAAAGATAAGGCCAAGAGCTGCACTGCCAGCAGCACAGAGAGCGTATTTGATTTTCTGCGAGTTAATCATTCTGTTCATTTTCTATTTAAGCGAGAAAGCCCAACCGACGCAAAATCGGCTGGGCTTTTTACTGCTGCATTCTTTACTTGTTGGCAAGAAGCGGCATCAGCCCCGCTTATCCTCCTTTTTGAAGTTGATTTGTGTAAGCTGATACCGATTCACTGAGCATTCTGAGTCAGCGGATAGCCGCCGGAATCCAGAAGTGCAGTCAGAGTGCCATCGGTGAGATTTGCGGTAGACAGAGGAACATTATATTCTCTACCATCTGCGGTCTTAACGCTGGCGTAGAATTCAATGGTGACATCGCCGCTCATGTCGATATCGCCGAGAGCCTTCGTTGCAGTGTCGGTATTACCCGATGCAGGCTGATTAACAGTGGGCTGAGGCGTAACGACATCATCACTATTGGAATTTTCAGATACGGGAGGTACGCCAACCTGATGTCCAGTCACAGCGGTCAAAACCCCATTCATGCCATCATAGATGGATGGAACAAAAGCATAACCAGCCACGCCGCCAACGATGACGATTGCCAGAATCGCTGCAATGACCTTATTGTTCTTCTTCTTCTGCGTAGGCTGAGCCGGTTTCGCAGGAGCCTGAACCGGGGCCTGTGCCGCGTGATGAACGCTGCTTGCAGGCTTCTCTTTCTTACCCTTGCCAAGCCCAAATCTCTTCTTAGGAGGCTCTGCCGCCGTTTCCTGCCGCATCAGCTCCTGAGCAATCATCGTCTGGCGAGTAGCCGTCATCTGGTCCGGAAGATTATCGGGGTCAGGAATATAGGGAACAGATGTGGTTGGTTGGGAAGACTGCTGAACGGTGTCCGCTACAGGTGCTTGATACCCGGCCGACTGTGCATTCTGTACGTTCTGAGCAGGCACACCATACTGCATTGCGGTCTGCGGAGCCTGAACAGTGGGCTGAACTGCAGGCTGAATGACGGGCTGAGACTGAACGCGGGTAATATGGGGCTGAGACGCGGCAGGCTGCTGTACAGGGGCCTGAGCCGGAGCTTCTGCCGCGCGTTTCTTTGCGAGCAGTGCATCAACTACTTCCTGCTTGACCTTTCGAATCGTACCGTCCGGCATAACGCAGGTGCGGTCTGCGTAGACATTGGCCGGAACTTTCTGGCCGTTAATGGTAACATGGACAACGCCAATAGGCTCGCCCAGAATCGGATTCGGTTCCATGGAAAAAATCTCCTTTCAATAGTTGTGGGGTTATGTATTAACGCGAAACATTTGAGCAATCGTGTCAGCAAACCAGTGCAGCAAAACATTTGCAATATCTGCAACATATGGAATCAAAAAGCCACGTTTAAGAGTCCCAGACATGCAGCATAGGACAAAAGCTAAGCAAGACAAAAGAAGAATTGCCCAAATCAAAATAAAGATGTACTTGCCGAATCGGCCAAGGAATATCCAGCCGCCGCCCGAATCAGATTTCCTGTTATTGCATTCAGGGCAAGAAGCCGTTAGATTTCGGATATTGTTGATGTCATCGTTCGGAACAAGGATTCGGTACGCCCGATGCTCGTTAGCCAGATTGATGGAAATGATATGGTCAACCTGCATCGAATTGCGCGTCATAATGCGTCCACAATACGGGCACATGTAGAACTTTCCAAAAGTTCCGGGGTGATTCAAGACATACCGGTATCGGTAATCCTCAGACCGTTTATACTTTTTCCGGTGATTAGCCATGGCAGGCAGCCGAATGGACCCAAGGATGCTCCGGCGGAACACGGCGCTTCGGGAACCCTTCCGGCAGATGGTCCGGGAACTTGGTGCCGTCAGAATTCGTGCCACCGTTGAGCTTTTCCCATTCGTGTTCCCATGCAGAGAATTCCAGGCCGTGAGACATTTCCCACAAGGACAGTTCCCCGTAAGAGATACCACCCATTTCAGAGAGCTTTGCTCTCATAGCCAATTCCTGTGCGCTCGTAACAGTTTTATTAGATGCTTTCATTTTTTCCTCCTCGCGCTTTGCCTGTTCTCTTCTCATTTTGGCTTCCGCATTGCTGCGATGTGCTGCATTGCGCCGGTTCTGAGCGTAGCACGCAGAGCAAAATTGACGGTTCCCCAGGCTGAAAATCGGTGTACCGCAGATGCGGCAGTGTGTAAGATAACCATTGTTGCTTGCCATTTTCGCTAACCTCCTGCCATTAGTCGAAATTACAGTCTCGATTTTACGTGTGTTTTATCGACCCCATATCCCTGATGAGGGGACACGAGGTTAATACATACTTATAGGTTATCTACCAAACCAAGCTGAAATTCGATTAGTCGAAACTCCAGTCTCGATTTTGGTTAACAGAAAACTAATCCTTGCTAAGCAAAGATAGCAAAGACTCAATATCGCATCCCCACAAAAGAGCAGAGAGTGCGGTATATGCGCGATGTTTCTTTTCGCAAAAGTAAGAGCTGTTGATTCCTACTTGTTTGGCGAGAGTTGCTTCATCGGTTCCGTTCGGGCCATACTTCTCATTGACGACGAGCATCAGCACATCGTAGAGTTTCGAGTCACCGTCCGGGAACTGTTTCAGCAGCTCGATTGCGCCGCCAATCAGCTTTGCATACTGCAAAAGAATCTGTGCCTGAGCATAGCGTGCATCTGATTTATGGTCAGATGCATCCAACTGATTGCCAGCAGTTGCAATCAAGCGCAGGGTACTGTTTCCGTCAACGCTTGACGGATGCGTGATACGGGAATATTCACGAAGCAGTACCTCTGTGTTGTGATAGAGATAAGCAGCTTCAGCGCCCTGGACAACTCCCTCATTGGGAGCCAACTGGAGAATCAGTTCCTTGATGGCTTCGCCGCCGACTTTCGTAATATCTTCGATGATTCCATCAAAGTTATTCCGAATCATAACGGCAGATACCGGGTCGCTGTCCAAAATAGAGCCACGAAGCATTGCCATTGCCAGTGAAATGCGGGCTGGCTTGCAAGGCTGAACACTCCGGAATACCGCCCGATTCATCGCATCATCAACTGCATCCACCAGCTGTTGGCATCTTGCAAAGAAAAGTTTACGCATTTCCAGATGTAAACGAGGCTTTACGTAACCTGTGCTGTTTTCCAACAGTGACTGAATTTCCGAGATGTTACGGACTGAACCATCCGTATCCATATCATGGAGCTGTTCAATCATAGCATCGATATCTCGTGCTTTGAGAATCCAGTTCAATGCCGGATAGCACATCAAGGCAATGACAACGAATTTTTCGTCGGTTCCTTTTTGCGCCATCCGGTTTGCGCATCGGGCAAACACCCTATTGCGGTTCGTGCCGTTGTTGTAGGCAATAAAAGTTCGATTGATGTTCACAACAATTCCCTCCGAGGACAGGATGGAACTCAAGAAAGCTTTCAGTTCAGCATCCGAATCCACAACCAGATTATTTTCCAGTGCCATCATTCATTTTCCCCCTCTCCCCTGTTTTCCTCAAAATATTCAAAAGTTCAGCTCTCGCGTCGCTTTTGATGGTTTCACCAAGCATTGTATTTTCAGACATGTGCAAATCATAATGATTTTCTTTGCAAAGATTGAAGATTTTCTGGCACGCTCGGAAACTATGTACTGGTAAATCGGACCCAAACCGAATATTTCGTTCAAAATTCTCATAATTCTCAATGCTTCTTGCACAGGAAGTATAGACAAAAACAGAAGCTCCGTCTTCAAATTTTAGGTTCTCGCTGACCGTTCCATCAAGAATGTCGTACAGTTCTTTCAAGAAGCCGTCGCCCATGACCTTGTTATTCGCACCGTTCTGAACACGATGGTGAATCACGATGTCGCCGGTGATGGGTACTTCACTTCTTGTGATGCTTGTCGTTTCGTTTGGAATCCTTGCCTGTTCAATGTACACAACGATAAGTCTTTTGTTCGATACCATAAAAGCACTTCCTTGATACAGTGATTGTTATTGATTCTTGTATTCAGTTGATATTCTTGTTTTTGGTTGAAATTCCAGTCTCAATTTGGAGTATAGTCGTTCGCAAGCAATTGTGAACCACTATCTCAAATGATATCCAATTCGCACAAACGCGCAAGAATGCTTTTCAATGAATGAGACACCATATCTTGTATCATGTTTGCATTATAACACAATATATAGTGGTTTGCAAGAGCAAATTGCATATATGACCACAATATATAGTGTGTGCCAAAATTTTGAGCACACTATATGTATAATTTGCTATCTAGCAAAATTCAAGACATTGCAATATGATGGACAGCGGTCGCAAAACTGTTGATACTATTGAATTAAATTGCGTTTCATACAACTTTGTGATATACTGTATATAGGGGTATACTCCCATGAAATACTGTCAGGAGGTGCATGATTTTGACAAATCAAGATATAGACATTTCCATGGATAACGTTGTTCAATACGCAAATCAAATTCGGATGCCGCTTGATTCGTGGAACAAAGAAACTCAGAAACAGATATTGTCTGTAATGGAAGCTCAGAGAATAGCATCAGGGCTAAATGTTACGACATTCTACAACACGCTTCTAGGCTCTACATGCTCTTATAAAACCATCCAGCACATTCGGGAAGGCACAAAGCAGATGCCGCTCGAGTTGGTGTTGGCGTTCTGCTATGTTTTCCACTACGACATTTCAGAACTCATCAACATTCAGAGTGAAAAAGACCGAGCAGAGCGTTTTGGTGATTACATGCAGATAGGCGCTGCTATTGAAGCTCTTGGTCCCCATATTATCTATAATGCCGCATCGGATATTGCCAATCTCAATAAAGAAGACCCTTCCACGGCTATGGTAAGGCGTCGCTGCGCACAAATTCTCACTGCTTTTGCACAGAATCTTCAAAACGAAAAAAAAGCAAAAAAAGAGCAAGACAAATAATCCAACAAGCAAAAAGAGCCCCGTACAATCCAGTTCAAGTCTGGTGTACGGGGTTCTTGTTTTTTAATAAAATGCGTCTGCCATAGACAGCAGCACATCCATATTTCCATCGGAAGCCGCCGGTTCATCCGTTTCCGGCATCTGCTTGCTTATGGGACGCTCAAGAGGCTTTGGCTGTCTTGGCGGCGGAGAAGGCTCAGATTTATGTGCTCGGGAAGGTTTCTTTACCACTATATCTTGTTTAGAAACTTGCGATTCAGGAACCTTAATCGCAGAACCGGAATACAGATATTTGCGCAGTGCCGTCTCAACGGCTTCTTCTACCACAATGCGAAGTTCTGCAGCAGAAATGCCCTGCTCAGAGCCTACGCTTTCGGGAACACCCTGTAGAGAATTCAAAAGCGCATCTACTATAGTCGGCGTCCGCTTTCCATATCCTGCATTTTTAAGGATATCGTAAGCAGCTTTCTGCTTCGGGTCTGTGAGATTAAAGTAAACCGGCAACCGTACCTGATTGTTCTTATCTTGTTGCGATGATGCCAAGGTGTATCACCCCGCAATCAACGATTTTCGGCAGCCAACCTGCTTTCTGCCATCATTTTATAGCCAATCGCGTTGGCGCGAGGGTCGTCGATGAAGAGATAATCATCACGACCGAGTTCGCTCTCAATGACGGGACGCATCAAGATAGAGCCGCCGCCGATGAACACGGGATAAGATAGCGTCAAGTCAACGCCTTTCTCTTTCAGGGACCGAATCAGAGTGTGGGCATAGTTCTGAGCGGTCGTGTGAACCACATCATTGAGTTCTTTGCCGGGATTGTAACCGCAGCGCAGAATGTTGTCGATGGTATAGTCGTCCACATCCAGCTGAAAGCGATTACGAACCGCACGCTGTACCTCATCGTACATCTTGATAACGCCGTTGTTGAAGCTCTCACAGAAAGCCATATCAACCTGACCACCACGACTGAACTTCACAACATCGGTGGTATAGCCGCCAATATCAATGATATAGGTATAGGCTTCCGGGCGAGCCATGATTTTGGACATGTAAGGGGCAATCGCAGCCACACCCTGCGGGAAGACCATTACTCGAACGATGCGGATTTCAAAATCCACATTATTGTAAGTGAACACCACACGGCGACCATCACGACCAAAATATTTATCGTACTCCGAAGCAAGGTCGTGAATGTGAGTCGGAGGAAGGCCCATCGCAAGGCACACATCCTGCTTGACCTGCTTCTGGCCAGGACGTACATATCCCATCGCCATCATCTCTTTGGCAATCGCAATGAGAGTCAGAACGTAATAGGACCAGTCCGTCGTTTTATTGTACATATAAGGGATACGAGACTGAGTAAGGGTATAATAGTTGCCGTCAAAGAGAAGCGTATCGGACTTTACTGCCGGAGGAATTGCACCATGGCAGATAAGACCTGAATTGAAAGGCTCAGTATGCGGCGTCTTGATGTTCTTGTTACCGGTATCAACGGCAATGACCAACGGATTCATAATTCCTTTTCCTCCTTATCACACAACATCACGATATGCCAGGTAACGAGCCGTTGCAAGTGCAAGCTGCGCATATTCGCTGTGGATATCCCGGTTTGTATCAAACTCAATGCCGATATTGGTCATAGCCTTCCAGGACATCTCGATGTATTTGCGGCAAATCTCGGACTTGCCGTTAATAAGACGGCGAGCGTTCTCTTTCATCGCCTTGGAAAGTTCCGGCTCCGTATAGACGGTCACAGCATGGATATCATGCTCTTCCAGAATCCGGAACATCTCGATAGCACCACGCAGTGCATATTCTGCTTCATCGGCTGCATCTCCGCTGTAAGAGCTCTGAATCAGATTCTTGCCGGTATCAATGCACAGACCAAACGCGCCATACTGATTGTTCTTGTCGAACCGTGCATAGAGGAAAGCATTGGCTTCCTCATCGCCCACAGGCTTGATGTCACTGGAAGAGTTTTCTTCCTCACCGAAATGAGGAGCGCTCATGCCACTCGGCCACTCGGCCGCTTCATCTTCTTGAACCGATTCTTTCTGCGCCCCGTCATTATCCGACATGGTATCCGGCATAACAAACTGTTCGTTCGGAATCTCTGAAGAGAAAGAATCCGAAACAGCAGGGGCTTCAGGCTCGTTCTGAGAGAAGCTCAAAGAGGTTTCAATCGGCTCATCACCCCCCTTGACAGGCTTTGCAGCGTCGTTTTCGATATCGCTCAGGTCAATTTCAATCCCATCGTTCTCGGGCTGAGAAACGCTCTGAGCGGCATTTGCGTCATGGCTTTTTGCACCGTCCAGAATGTGCTGGAATACGAGGGTGTCATCTTCCTGCTCATTGTCCAGGGAAGGAACGTCGGCAGGCGTAGGCCGCGGTGCCGATGCAGGCTGTGCAGGTGCAGCAGGTTGCGCAGAGGGCTTGGCGGCAGCTGTCGGATTCTGGTCCTGGGTTTTGCTGCTGCGGCGGAACAGAGTGTTGATAAACGGATTCCCGTCCGTAATCTCATCCATCTCCTGTTCCTTAGTTCCCTTCTTTTCCTTTTTCGGTTTAGCAGGCTGCTGCACAGCGCCGGGGTTTCCTTTCGGAATCATAACCTCCGGCTCGTAATCGTCATCGTACACGCGGTACTTCTCAACAGCGGATTCCTCTACCTTCTTTTTCTGGCGTTCCTTTTCAGCTTCCTCTGCGGCTTTTTCATGTTCACGGTTTGCTTCATTTGCGCGGTTTGCTTTCGATTCATCCAGCCGAGCAAACAAGCTGTTCAAACTGCGGTTCTCAGACATAATTCATAATCCTCCTTCTCAAACATTCGGGGCTTGAGTGTTAGCTTCAGCACTGGGCCCAACTTTGGGCTCAGCACCAGGCATTGCATTGTCAGGCATTGCATCACTGTCCACGGTGCTGGCAGATACCGGGTACGCCGGAACAGTTTTATCAAGATTGACCGTCCGTTTCAGGCAAGTCGGCCAAACGCAGTAGTCCTTCGCATCACAACGCCACGGGCAGCTCTGTTCGGCACATACGGCGCGGACCGTTTTCTTTTGAGCAGCCACCGTAAATGCACCACCAGGCGTTGCATGAATCTCAGAGCGTCGCCGGTCAATCAGCTTATCGATGCCACGCTGAACAGCTTCCGGAGTAGTATTCAGCGCAGCGGCAATGTCTTCAACCGAGCGGCCTGCCTTATCCAGTGAATCAATCTGGCCGAGCAAAACTTTCGTCATCTTGGGATGTGTACGAAGCGGTTTATTAGATTCCATCAAATTATGTGCGCAGGGTACACCGTCTATAGTCGCTTGCGACTTAGGCGGTGAGGAATGCGCTAACCAAGAGGCAATTTGAAGTGTACTCAGTTAGCACAAATACCCTGCTACTCCTTTCTTTAAATGATTAAGACATTTTTTCCCATGCAGAATGCATGGAATCTGTCGTCTTTACGATTTTCAGCTTTTTAAAGCTTGCGGATTTTTTACCACCTCTCGATGGAGTTTTGAATTCCACGTTTACAGAACCATTCTTTTTGGTATGAGTGCCATGGACAACAAGAATTTCTCCGTTGAGAGAAACTAAATCTCCGGGATTGAGGGCCACCTTTTTTCGGCGTAGAGCGCGGTGCCCTTTACAAATCCTCTTTCCACGGTACTTGTGCAGGTTCTCGGAATCCTTTTTATGGCTGCGACTGATTCTACCGTTGAATAAGCTTTTGCCGTTAGTTAGTTCACCAGTGCGAGTGTCAATGTACTGCGAGTCATAAAACTTTTCGAGAATGCGGTTATTGCGTTTCACCTTTTCATAATGTTCAAACGCGCAGCGGTTAACTGGATGAAAGCTGCCCATTGCATACGCATCGTTGTTATGACTCTTTTCAAGATGAAGAGCAATCCGCTTTTCTTTGGTCATCGCACCATAAGTGAATGTGACGAACGGCTTTCCAAAAGCAGCGTAAAGTACATTAACGATTTGCCAGCGCACGGTGTTCATGAATGCCGCACCAGAAAGATTGGCGAACTTTATATCTTCACCAAATCCGTAGAGCTTGCCGCCTTTTTGATGGTTAGCTGGTGTATGGCACTTCTCGCATACTGTTATAAGCTCGCTGAGACTATTGCCATGGCGACCTTTCCAATAAAACATGTGATGCACGTGCAAAATTGCACCTTCATTAGCTTTGCGCCCACAAACCTGGCAAGTGTAGTTATCCCGATAGAATACCGCCTCCCGCAAAGTTGCCAACTTGTAGCGGGGACCTTTTTGATAATCTGCGCTTTCTGGTGTGGCTTTGCCTTCCTCGATTGCTTTTACAAGCATCGTATCGAAAGAACCAACCTCAACAATTGCATGCGTAATAGGCATTACTTTGCAATACATCTTGATGACATTGACGTTGAGTTCTTTCTTGTGTTCAAAAGAGGGCGCAAGCCAACCATCATCACGTTTGCGGTTATCAAAACGTGCCTGACGGTAGCGAAGTCTGTTTCTACGGGAGCGACGCACTCTACGACAACCATCGTGGCAGTCTTTCTCATCTTGCAATGTATCATACTGTACGGACACATATTCGTGAAATTCGCTTTTTACGCTGATGCCGATATAGTTGTAACCTACATCCTCGCAGATTTCGATGGGTTGAGTATTTGTTTTGCTGTCATACAGCAGCTGGATGGTGAACGGGTGGTGCTTAACGATTTTTGCTTTTCCGTCTTTCAAGAGTCGGCGTACCTTGCCAAGACGGA